>ERZ827471.16-NODE-16-length-253411-cov-20.751334_pt1 | contig 253411 bp, 225 predicted proteins | sample MGYA00519772_ERZ827471 | MGnify/ENA primary metagenome ERZ827471 (study PRJEB31778, sample SAMEA3449315) | human gut metagenome | biome: human gut; feature: human-associated habitat; material: faeces | place: United Kingdom | collected 2010/2012 ...
TCTATGGTCGGCAGCACCAAATCCATTACCAAAACATCTACGTCATTATTCTTTATTAAACTTGCTACTTCTAATCCATCATGTACACATCCTACAACATCTATCTTTGCAGACTGTCTCAAATATAAGCACAATCCATCTGCAAAATCTTTGTCGAAATCTGCTACTGCTACTTTAATTTTTTGATTAATTTCCATTTCTTTTCTCCCTATATTGATAATTTAAAATTAATTCACCATTATATGGCAATAACAAATAATTATATAAAATACTTTTATTATACTTAAAACGATTTTATTCTTAGTTAAAAAATAATTAAAGCAGTAACACAATTGTAAGATTATTGACATAATATGGCAATATTTGATATTCAAATTATAGTAACTTTCTTTTATCTTGTCAACCCATTCGACAAAATATTTACAAAAAATCAGCTATTCTGTAAATAAATATAAATTTCTATTATTTCAAAGATAAAAAATTTTATATTTTGCACTAAAAAAATTAAGAGAAAAAATATACAAATTGGATATAAAAACTATATTACAAGTATTGCTAAAAAAATATGCTTACTATCCGATTATTTATTAATAAATAATCAGATAGTAAGCATATTAAAACATTAAATATTAAAAACTATTTACAATATTTTTAAAAGTATTTCCGCGCTCCTCAAAATTTTTAAATAAATCAAAACTTGCGCAAGCAGGAGAAAGAATAACAACGTCCCCAGCTTCTGCAATTTCCTTAGCCTTCTTAACAGCATCTTCAAAAAGAGAACACTTATAAATTGGAATATTATTTTCATTATAATTTTGAGCTGATTTTACTGCGTCTTCAATTTTATCTGCTGTAAAACCACATAAAACCAAACTTTTAACCTTATTATTCACAACAGAACCAAACTCTTCAAAAGGTATCTTTTTATCATAGCCTCCTGCGATTAAAACAACTTTTTTATCAAAAGAATTTAACCCAGCAGTAGTTCTAGCAGGCGAGCTGGCAATAGAATCATTATAATATTTAACTCCGTCAAGTTCTCTAACAAATTCTATTCTATGCGGGACTCCAACAAATTCTTTTGCAGTTTTTCTGATAATATCATCTGAAACTAACCCATCAACCGCAGCGATAGCAGCCATATAATTTTCCACATTATGCATTCCGGGAATATATATATCTTCTACGCTCAAAATTTCGCGTTCTATATGGCCGTCATTATAAAAAGATATTATCATATCATCATTCAAACAATAGCCATTATTTAATCTATTTTTGCGGCTGAAGTAAATTCCATTTGCAGTTTCATTATTAAATTCTCTTGTGATATCATTATCATAATTGAGTACTACTTTTCCATCACTGCCCTGATTTAAAAATATTGTTTTTTTAGCACTAATATATTCATCAAAATCAGTATGCCAATCTAAATGATTTGGAGTAACATTTGTGACAACAGCAATTTTTGGACTCATTTTCATTGTTTGTAGTTGAAAACTGGATAATTCAACAACAACTTTATCATTATGTTTTATTTTTTCAACCTCACCAATAAGCGGTGATCCAATATTTCCTCCCAAATAACAATTATAACCGCCTCGTTTAAGCATTTCATAAATAAGACTTGTGGTAGTGGTTTTACCGTCACTTCCAGTAACGGCTATAATATCAGCCGGACAGAGTTCAAAAAACAATTCCATTTCAGAAGTAAGTTCTGCGCCATTTTGAACCGCTTTGCTAAGAGCAGGCACGTCAAACCTTATACCTGGAGTTTTAAATATAACTTTTATATCATCATCAATTTTATCAAGATAAGAATCCCCTAAAATAAAAGAAACTCCCAAGGCAGATAACTCACTGTAAGTATCACCAAGCTGTTCTTTAGTTCTTCTATCATACGCTGTCACTTTTGAGCCCATACCAACCAAAAATTTTATAAGTGGAACATTGCTGACTCCAATTCCCACAACAGCAACAGGCTTCCCATTGACCTTTTTTTTAAAATTCTCAATAGGAACTGAATACTCATTAACCTCCATTTTAAATCCTCCAATACGATATTAATATTCGCGCTCAAAAACTAGGGGCAGACAAAGTCTTGTCCGCCCCTAATGATTTAAACTAATAAAGCTTATGCTTCAGGCACTTCATTAACATCTTCAGATGCCTTCTTCTCAGAATCTTCGCTAACTTCTGCAGAATCAAGAATGTCTCCTAATGTAAAGCTTGTTTCCTCAATATAAGAATTAGGTAAAACTTCTTCATTTGAATCACTGTCAGCAGTTACATCAGATGCTGAATCGGTCATAAGAGCTTTCATTGAAAGACCAATCTGCTTTGTATCGTCATTAATTTCAACGATTTCACAATCCACAACATCACCAATAGCCAACACATCTGAAGGTTTGTTGATTCTTTCATTTGAAATCTGAGAAATATGAATCAGACCATCTACATATTCAGCCACTTCAGCAAAAGCACCAAATGGAAGAATTCTAACAATCTTAGCCTGAATCTTATCTCCTACATGCAGATCCTTAACAGCTTTAACCCAAGGGCTGTCTTCTTCCTTCTTGTATCCCAAAGAAACTTTACCCTTATCTTTGTCAAGATCCTTAATATAAACTTCAAGCTCCTGTCCAACACTAACTATTTCAGACGGGTGTTTAATTCTATTCCAAGATAACTCTGAAATATGAACCAAACCATCAACGCCGCCAATATCTACAAAAGCACCGAAAGGTGTAATAGACTTTACAATACCGGTATATTTTTTGCCAATCTCAGCATCTTTCCAAAATTCAGCAGCTTTTTGCTCTTTGAGCTCTCTAACAAGAGAAATTCTGTTTTTATCTTTATCAAGTTCTTTAATATATACTTCAATTTCATCTCCAACTTTAACAACCTCAGAAGGATGAGAAATACGAATCGGAGAAAGTTCAGAAATATGAATTAATCCGTCAACACCGCCCAAATCAATAAAAGCTCCAAACGATGTTAAAGACTTAACTATACCCTTATATTGTTTGCCTTCTTCTGCAGTTGCCCAAAATTCAGCAGACGCTTTATCGGCAGCTTCTTTTGCAACTGTCTTAATAGAGCCGACAACTCTCTGTCTTCCTCTTCTGTCAGTATCCATCTTAATAATTCTAAACTTCTGCTCTGTATTTAATAAAACGCCTAAGTCTGAAAGATAATTCAATGCACATTCAGAAGCTGGTATAAATACACGAACTCCTTTTGCAATTGTAACAACACCGCCTCTAACCAACTCAACAACACGTCCTGAAAGCACTTCGTTGTTTTCAAAAGCAGCTTTAAGTTCTTCCATACCTTTAACAGCGTCAATTTTCTTTTTAGAAAGAGTAACGACACCATCTCTGTCGCTGACATGGACAATATAAACGTCAACCTCTTCACCAATCTTTACCAAATCATTAATATTATCATTAGGGTCATTAGTAAGTTCATCAAAAGGTATCACTCCGTCATACTTGCTTCCAATATCAACTTGAACCTCAGTTGGTGTGATACCGATTACAACGCCCTTTACTACCTCACCTGATTTCAGAGGCTTTAATGTTTCCTCTAGTGCCTCTGCAAAATTCATTTCATTTTCCGCCATGGTTAAATAGACCTCCTTGATTACCGACTCGGGAGTAGATGCTCCGGCGGTAATACCTACTTTCATTTTTTTGTTTAATAAATTATTATATTGTTTTTTTATTATTTTACTATTTTCAACATGAACAGTGTTTTCACATAATTCCTTACAAACTTCATAAAGTTTTAAAGTATTAGAACTGTTTTTACCTCCTACAACAAACATCATATCTACTCTAGCTGCCAACTCAGCTGCCGATTTTTGTCTTTCAGAGGTTGCACTACATATTGTATCAAAAAAATCGGCATTTGTAAAATGTTTTTTTAAAATTTCTTCAACTTTTTTAAATAATTGCCTTCTTATGGTAGTTTGTGCAACAACGGATATTGGAATATCCTTCAATTTTAACAGCATATCGTTTATATCATTCTCATCTGATATAATTATAGCTGAATTATTACACCACCCATTTATACCAATAACTTCAGGATGTTCAGGATTACCTACAATAACTATTGTTCTGCCTTTATTTATGTATTCATCCAAAACAATCTTGTGGATTTTTTTTACAAAAGGACAAGTAGCGTCGATCAATTTTATATTATTTTTTTCAAAATATTCTATATCTGATTTCGGTACTCCATGAGCTCTTAGAATCACTCTTGAACCAAATGGAGCGTCACAAGGTTTTTCTATCGCTGATATACCCTTTTTTGCAAGGTCGTTTGTAACATCTGTATTATGGATCAGCATTCCATAGGTATATGTTAAAGAATCATCCGCTAAATTGTTTTGGCTTAGCTTATCTTTTTCACTTATACAATCATAAGCTATTTTGACAGCTCTATCAACGCCAAAACAAAAACCAGCATTTTTAGCTATTTCTATTTTCATATTATATTATCTCACTATATCTTTTTTTAATATACATCATATCTGATTATTTAAAGGAATGTTAGACAGCTCAGATATTTTTGGCATAAGGAGCTTGTCTGTTATCTCCTGAAGCTCAGCTGAATTTAATTTCTCATCAAAATATGATGTCAACTCTATTGGCTTCCCTATCCGCACAATTAATTTACCAAAAGGTTTATACTCGCCTTCAATACCAATCGGCAAGATATTTGCCCGCGCCTTAACAGCAACCAGGGCAGCACCCATTTTTCCTTTTCTTAAACGGTCTTTATGCGACCTTCCTCCTTCTGGGAAGATAGCTATATGCTTGCCGTCAGCAACAAGACTTATAGCAGTTCTCAAAGCTCCAAAATCTGATTTTCCGCGTTTTATAGGAAACGCTCCGAGAGCAGTAATAAGCTTTCCGAAAATTTTATTTTTGAATAATTCTTCTTTAGCCATAAATCCTATTTCAAAGGAAAATGCGGTTCCAACAAGCGGAGGATCAAGATTGCTTTTATGGTTAGCGCATATTATAAATCTCTCATCAACACTTGGAATATTTTCCTTTCCAACGAACTTTACTCTAAAAAAAACTTTAAAAAATGCATTAACGACAAATCTGCCAAATTTATATAATGTCATTGCATTTCTCCTCAACTAAAGATAAAATTTTATTTATTACTTCATCTATTGACATGTTAGTAGTGTCTAATAAAACGGCATCATCTGCCTGTTTTAACGGAGCGAAATCTCTTTCACTGTCATTTTTATCACGAAATAAAATTTCTTCTCTGACTGATTCAAAATTTGTTTCAGCCTTTTTTTCTATAAGTTCCTTATATCTTCGTCTCGCCCTTTCGTCAACATCAGCGGTTAAAAATATTTTCAGTTCCGCGTTTGGAAGAACATAAGTACCAATATCTCTGCCATCCATAACTACGCTGGATTTTTCAGCTAATTTACGTTGAATATCAACAAGTTTAAGTCTGACAGAAGGTATTGTTGCAACATTTGAAGCAGCAATCGAAACTTCAGGTTTTCTTATTTCTTTTGTAACGTCTTTTCCGTTTAAGAAAAATTTCTGTCCATGTTCGTCATTTTTTATTTCTATAGATATATTATTAATTATTCTCTGAAGTTCAGTTTCGCTCCTAGTATCCAATCCAGCCTTTATTGCAGCAAGACCAACGCTTCTATACATAGCGCCTGTATCAATATAAATATAATTTAACATTTTAGCAACAGACTTAGAAATTGTGCTCTTACCCGCACCGGCAGGTCCATCAATAGCAATTTTCATTTTTACCTCTTAATTAAAACATTTTATTTCTGATGCTCAGAACTATCTGATAGAGCATCAGATTTATTTAATAATTGACTTTTATTTATATTTTCTTTATACTCATAATCACTAATATTTTCTTCTGAATCTAAAACAAACAATTCTTTTAAAATGGAGCTGAATTCATCTAGATTATCATAAATATACTTATAGTCATAACCTGAATTCTGAGTAAAAATAACATTTACACCAAGTTCTGATGCAGCTTTTAATTTATCAAGTATATCAAAAGAACTATCAGTTATTAAAAGTTTAGCTTCAAGCTTTTTCAGAACGCCTTTCATTCCATCAAAACTGCTTATATCATCAAAATCCTTTACATTCAATAATGGAATTCCAAACTCAAGAGCCAACTCAACATCAAAATCAAAACCCGATGAAATTGGAACATACAAAGAATTTCTATCAAAAACCAAATCAGATATTGCTTTAACATTATATGGTTTTGAAAAAAATACTATATTACCGACAGTGTTATTTATCTTTGATGCAACACTTTCATAAGAATAATCAACATCACATTTTATATTAACTTTTTTCAAGTTAGAGCGTTCAAAAGGCAGTGTTGGTGGAATCAATTTAATCAATGGCAGTTTTAAATCCTCAGCGACATTTAATGCAACCAAAGACTCATCACTTTTGGGCGCATTAATTATGTCAACAACACAATTTATATTATTTTTATCAATAATACGGCAGAGACTCCTATAGCTCATTTTCCCAACAACCGCATTACCTTTCCCAAAAAAACCTGCATTTGAGAAAGATGAAAAATGAAATAAATAATTTGCATCCAATTTATCGAGAATGCGCGATGTTTCTCTTGCCAAATTACCACCGTCAGAGATTATAAGAAGCATGATTATTCTCCTGTTTTAGAATCGCTTTTATGCGCGTCATTGTCCACATGTTTATCAGGCTCATCATCAACAGGTTCAGAGCTGGACGGCGAGTAGTATTTATGTGTATCACCATAAAACTCAGCATCTACATCCTCCGAAAGTTTTTCACCGCAATAAGGACAGTAAGAACAGTGATCTTTAACGCCCTTGCCGCATTTTGGACATTTAACAATTGCTTTATAACCGCCTAATTGATCGTCAAGTTCTTCAAGCATATCATTTAATTTATCAATTTCAGCACATTTATCTTTAACATTTTCATCAAGCGGTGTATGATTTTTATAGCTGATATATACTGCTTCACCAATCTGAGAATACAAATTTTTAATTGAATTACTAAGATCAAACATCGAATATTTTAACTTTGAATATTCAACAACTTCGCCGGACTTTTTAACCACAGTCTGCGCGGCAGACCCAACAGCACTCATTACATTTTCTAAAAAATCCATAAAAACAACTCCTTTATTAATATTTCAATAAAGTATTCCCCAAAAAGAATACTTTTAATATTACACATTAAATCTGAATAAAACAATATCTCCATCTTTCATTACATATTCTTTTCCTTCAGACCTCACTAAGCCCTTTTCCTTAGCGGCACTCATACTGCCGCAATTCATTAAATCATCAAAATGCACTACCTCAGCACGGATAAAACCGCGTTCAAAATCAGTGTGAATTTTTCCTGCTGCCTGCGGAGCTTTTGTTCCCTCTTTTATGGTCCATGCCCTTACTTCCGGCTTTCCTGCAGTAAGATAACTAATAAGTCCCAAAAGTTTATAACTCGCCTTTATTAATTTATCAAGTCCTGATTCAGCGGCACCAAGCTCATCCAAGAACATTTGCTTTTCATCCTTTTCAAGCCCAGCAATTTCTTCTTCTATCTTTGCTGAAATAACCATTACCTCAGCTTTATCAGATTTAGCATACTCTTTTATCTTATTAACAAATACATTAGTATCCTCATTTGCATAATCATCCTCAGCAACATTAGCAGCGTAAATTACAGGTTTCATCGTGAGCAGTGCGACATCTTCAAGCATATCTAACTCATCATCAGTCATATCCATAGAACGAGCTGTTTTACCACTTTCTAAATGCGCCTTTAATCTTTCATAAAAATCCTGATATGCAAGATACTTTTTCTCTCCGCCTCTTATAGACTTCATTATCTTGTCAATTCTTCTGTCAAGAATTTCTAAATCTGACATTATTAATTCATAATTAATCGTCTCTATATCACGCACAGGATCCACACTTCCGTCAACATGTACAATATTACCATCTTCGAAAGCTCTGACAACATGAACAATAGCATCAACCTCACGGATATTGGATAAAAACTTGTTTCCCAAACCTTCACCTTTGCTTGCGCCTTTTACCAGCCCAGCAATATCAACAAACTCTATAACTGCATAAGTTGTTTTATCCGGGTCATACATTTCAACCAACTTATCTATTCTCTCATCAGGTACAAGAACTGTACCGACATTTGGTTCTATAGTACAAAACGGATAATTTGCTGATTCTGCTCCTGCTTGTGTAATTGCATTAAATAGTGTGCTCTTACCAACGTTTGGTAATCCGACAATTCCAAGTTTCATCTGTATATCCTCTCTTTATGTGAAATTTCAAATCTATATGTATTATTAGACGTTTTAATTTAACTTAGCTTCAAAAAGATTAGCCAATTCTCTTGCTCTTTTTTCAATCAAATTCTCATCTTTTCCTTCTATCATTACTCTTACAAGAGGCTCCGTACCGGACGGTCTTATAAGGACTCTTCCGGTATCTTTAAACTCATTTTCGAGTGCTTCTATTGCTTGTTTAATCTCAGGAAACTTCATATAATTCTCTTCATTTTTAAGTTCATTTTTTACACTTGCATTTATTAAAACCTGAGGATAAACCTGCATAGCAGACGCTAATTCAGACATACGTTTACCTGAATGCTTTAAAACAGAAACCAGTTGTATTCCTGTTACAAGTCCATCACCTGTAGTATTATGTTCAAGCAGTATAACATGCCCCGACTGTTCTCCGCCAATCAAATGGTTATTTTTTAGCATTTCTTCAAGAACATATCGGTCTCCAACCTTAGTTCTTTTAATGTTAATTCCGTTTTCTTCACCCATAACAAAAAATCCTAGATTGCTCATTACAGTTGCAACAATTGTATTATCAGGTAATTTACCGTTTTTCTTCATATCAAGACCTATGACGGTCATAATTTTGTCTCCGTCAACTATCTGACCGTTTTCGTCTATAGCTAAAACTCTGTCAGCGTCACCATCAAAGGCCAACCCTACATCAGCCCCGCATTCTGTAACAAAGGCAGCCAAATTTTCAAGATGTGTTGAACCGCAATTTTCATTTATGTTTATGCCATTTGGTGAATCATTAATAACGCAAACTTCTGCGCCAAGTTCTTCAAGTGCTTTTTTAGCTGTAACTGAAGAAGCACCGTTTGCACAGTCTATAGCAATTTTTATTCCATCAAAAACAGTGTCACAAGTTGTTTCTGCAAATTTGATATATTTATCAACTAAAGAATCATCGATAGTAATATGTCCGATATTCTTGCCTATCGGCGACTCAATTTTTTCAGAATTATCAAGAATAATTGATTCTATTCTATTTTCAATTTCATCGCTGAGTTTATATCCGGAACCGCTGAAATATTTAATTCCATTATGTTCAAAAGGATTATGCGATGCGGATATCATAACTCCTGCGTCAAAACCTTCACTTCTAACAAGATGGGCAATAGCTGGAGTTGGAATAACTCCGGCAAGAACAGCTTCAGCACCAACACTGCATATACCTGCAACTAAGGCGGACTCTAAAATTCCACCTGATATTCTAGTATCCTTACCGACTAATATTCTAGGTTTATCACCGCAAGTTTCAGTCAAAACATAAGCACCGGCTTTACCGATTTTAAAAGCTAATTCAGGCGTTAACTCTCCGTCTTTGTTAGCAACTCCTCTTACACCATCAGTTCCAAATAATCTACCCATAACTATCCTCCAAAATATCAAATGCTTACTTAACATAAACAAAATGTATACAATAATTTCTTTAATTATTATACGCTAATGCAATAAATTTGTCAAACAATATTAAAAGTTTTCAACCATCAATGCCCGGTATTGCAGCTCTCAATTGCAGCTAAGGCAACTCGTATTCCATCCAATGCAGCGCTTATAATACCGCCCGCATATCCTGCGCCTTCCCCTGCCGGATACAATCCTTGAATACCAACAGACTCAAAATTATTATCCCTGGCAATCCTAACCGGCGCAGAAGTTCTCATTTCTACTCCGGTCATAATAGCTCCTCCTGATGCAAAACCTTTTATCTTATTATCAAAATATCTCAGTCCTTCACTTAATGTGTCAGATATGAATTCAGGAAGGCATGAACGCAAATCTGACAATACTGTTTTACCAGTAAAACTAGGATTTACACTTTCCAGCTGACTGCTTTTTTTACCGGCCAAAAAATCTTTCGCAAGCTGCACCGGAGCCGAAAAATCACTGCCGCCTAATTTGAAAGCCATTGATTCGTATTTACGCTGAAATTCTATCCCAGCTAAAGGTGAGTTAGTTTCAAAGTCCTCAGGTCTTACTGAAACCACCAACGCGCTATTAGCATTTTCGGCATCTCTTTTATAATCGCTCATTCCGTTCACAACAAGTCTTTCATCTTCGGAAGAAGCATTAACAACATATCCACCGGGACACATACAGAACGAATAACAGCTTCTGTCTTTTCCATTATATACCAGCTTATAATCGGCCGGAGGCAATGACTTCCATTCTACTCCATATTGACTTCGACTTATAAATTCTTGCTTATGTTCAATTCTTACTCCGGCGGCAAACGGTTTTGCTTCGATTTTTACTCCTGCTTTATAAAGCATTTCATAGGTATCCCGGCTGCTGTGACCAATACTTAAAAACAACTTGTCACATTCGATGACTTTATCATTATTTAATTCAATTTCTGAAAGTTTTCCGTTACGCATTTTTAATGAGGTTAAAGTTGTATTAAATTGAACTTCACATCCATTATCCAACAAATATTTTCTCATATTTATAAGCACGTTTCTAAGCTTATCAGTTCCGATATGTGGTTTTGACTTATATAAAATATCGTTAGGGGCACCGAACCGCACAAAAGTTTTTAAAATAAATCTCTGTCTCTTGTCTTTAATACCTGTATTGAGTTTACCGTCCGAAAAGGTTCCTGCTCCGCCCTCACCGAACTGCACATTTGATTCCGTATTCAATTTTCCCGAATTCCAAAATTCCTCAACAGACTTAACTCTTTCTTCAACCATGCCGCCGCGTTCAATTATAAGCGGTGGATTTCCGGACAATGTCAATATATACGCAGTGAACAGACCGCATGGTCCCATACCAACGACAACCGGACGTTTTTTAAACACTTTTTTACTTTCAACTTTTATTTCATCATTTTGAGATATTATTTGCAAATTGCTATTTGGTAATATCTTTGCACCATTATTTACTTCCGCTGCCACCGAGTAAATATATTTTATTGATTTTTTGTGCCTGGCGTCAATTGATTGACGGTATATATAAAAATTATCTGCATAAATGCATTGCTGCCGCACAAATTCCTGAGCGGCAAGCAAAACATCTTCAATTTTATGGTTGACAGGCATCTTTATATTATTAATTACTATTTGCACTTATTTTAACCTCCGACACATTATCAACCGTTTTAGCCCAAGACGGCAGCACCAATTTAGAAGTTATTTCATGTCCGTTTTCAAAGCTGGATAAAGTTACCGGTTCTGTCTGTATCTGCGAATAATTTTCTACAGAATTATTATCACCATAGATTTTTATCTCGCCCGGTTCACACTTTAAAGTAACACCCGACAAAGTGTAATCGGCATTCGGAACCACTTTAACCGATTTTACTTTATACAGCGGACACTCTGCCTGTATCACAGGAGTATTATTCCAAATCCATCTTTTATCTTTCTCGGTAAGTTCTTTTCCATTCGAATCAAATAACTTAACCTGACAATCCTGCTTTAATTTACCGTCAATATAAGCGCTGTAATCAGTATTTATAAAATCAATATTAACACTGGCATATGAAACATTATCTATATTTGACTGTGCACCAAATACTCTGATTTTATCTTGTGACAGACTAATGTCACCGCTTACATAGCCATCCATCACATCACCGCTGTGAGTATATTTTATATCAACATCTTTATATTTTGTTGATTCAACATGAACGTCAACAGCAGACGGTGTAAAACTAACTATATCACCGAATTCTGAACTAACACTAAGGTTAACAGTTATAACTCCTTCGCTTGTCAGCTTAGACGCATTGACATCAGAAAAATCCAGTTTAGCAATAATATTACTGCTGTCAAATTTAGCAATAACTTTTCGGCTGCCCTCAATTTTTACAGACGAGGTTTGCACGGAAAGTTTCTCAATAGAATAACCATGATCACTGATTACCTGCTCGTTTACGGTAGTAATCGGAACATCTCTAAACGTCTTTTCGGTAGGCGCATCAATAATTATAATTATATAAGCCCAAAGCACAATGGCAATAATAAATGATAATATTTTCAGGAGAGTATTGTTAGCAAAAATTTTATTCAAGGCTACCTCTCCTTTCTTGTAAAAATATTTTTAAACATTCCGGGATTCTGCTTTTTAGAATAACTTCCAAGCAATTCTTCAAGTCTGCTCTTCATAGTTTCTTCGTTCAAACCTCTGGTCAGCAATCCTTTATAAGCGATTGAAATATTTCCTGTCTCCTCAGAAACAATGACTACTATTACATCCGCTTCCTCAGAAATTCCAATACCGGCACGGTGTCTTGTTCCAAGTTCAGATGTTATATGCGGATTTTGTGAAAGCGGCAAGACGCATGTTGCAAGAGCTATTCTGTTGTCTCTTATTATAACGGCACCGTCATGCAGAGGCGTGTTATGAACAAAAATATTTATTAAAAGTTCAGATGAAACCTCAGCGTCAATTTTAATACCTGAGCTTATCATAGAATCTATATCAGAACCATGTTCAATTACTATAAGTGCTCCCGTCTTGTCATTTGACATAGCTTGTGCAGCATGTGACACTTCTCTTATCATACTCAAAACGTTTGTATCGCTCTCAGAATCATTTGAAAACCAACCGCTGATTGATGTTTTACCTACTTGGTCAAGAGCACGCCTAAGTTCAGGCTGAAATATAACCACTAATGCAATAACGCCAATCTGTGCACATTTACTAAAGATATACGAGGTAACATGAAGATTAAATAGATAAACCACTTGAATGCCTACGATAATAAGAATAACACCTTTAAGCAGACGTGTTGTATGGCTGTCTCTGATAAACTTTAGTAAAATATATACCAAAACAGCGACAATTACAATATCTACCGCATCGGCAATTCTAAGCAAAGAAATCTGGTCTAATGCCGAGCTAAAGAAATTTGCTAACACAGAATTACCTCCGTTTCTGCCTGCAAAAACTGCAGACAAAATAATTTTTAATATGCCTTACCCCAATACACCATATGTTTAGCCGGTTTCCCACAACAAATACACACGTCACTAAGTTTTTCCTGTTCAAATGGTATGCAGCGTGATGTAGCTGTAGTATCCTCTTTTATTTTAAGCTCGCATTCTTCGTCACCGCACCACATAGCTTTAACAAAGCCGCCTTTTTCTGCTATAATATTTTTAAACTCATCATAAGTAACAGCAGAACTCGTTTTGCTTTCTCTATTTTCGAGAGCGGCGTCAAACATTTGCTGCTGTATCTTATCAAGCAGATTTTGTAATTCTGTTTCAACATTATCCAGCGAAACAAAAGTTTTTTCTCTGTTAACCCGATTAACTAAAACAACCTGATTATTTTCTATATCTTTAGGTCCCATCTCTATTCTGATAGGAACACCTCTCATCTCATATTCACTGAACTTCCATCCAGGAGACTTATCACTGTCATCAAACTCAACTCTAAAACTTTTCTTCAAACGTTCATAAAGCTCAGCTGTTTTTTCAAGAACGCCTTCTTTATGCATTGCTATAGGAATTATAACTGCTTGTATCGGTGCAATTCTAGGTGGAAGTTTTAAGCCTGCATCATCTCCATGAACCATTATAATAGCACCAATTATTCTTGTTGACACTCCCCATGAAGTCTGATGAACATACTGCTGTTCGTTATTCTCGTCAAGGTATTGAATCCCGAATGCTTTTGCAAATCCATCGCCAAAGTTATGACTGGTTCCTGACTGCAAAGCTTTACCATCATGCATCATACTTTCAATTGTAAATGTTTCGGTAGCACCGGCAAACTTTTCCCGTTCAGTTTTCTGTCCTTTAATTACCGGAATTGCTAATTCTTTTTCACAAATATCTGCATAGATATTGAGCATCATTCTAGTACGCTCTTCCGCTTCTGCTTGTGTGGCATGCGCGGTATGACCCTCTTGCCATAAAAATTCTGTGCTTCTCAAAAACGGCCTTGTAGTTTTCTCCCATCTTACTACACTGCACCACTGATTATACAATTTTGGCAAATCTCTATATGAACGTATCACATTTGAATAATGGTCACAAAACAAAGTTTCCGATGTCGGTCTTACGCACAAACGTTCAGGCAGTTCTTCATTTCCGCCATGTGTGACCCAAGCAACTTCTGGAGCAAATCCCTCAACATGATCCTTCTCACGCTGCAAAAGGCTTTCGGGAATAAACATAGGCATAGACACATTTTGAACTCCCGTTTCTTTAAACCTCTTATCCATTATTTTCTGAATATTTTCCCATATAGCATATCCGTAAGGCTGAATAACCATGCATCCTCTGACTCCTGAATAACTGCATAGTTCCGCCTTTTTAATAATATCAGTATACCACTGAGCAAAATCTTCGCTCATTGAAGTTATTTCTTCAACCATTTTCTTTTCTTTTGCCAAAATTACCAGTCCTTCCAAACAATATATTAGGTCAAAATATCTCATTTAAAACTTTCTGTATAAATAGTTTTTAAATAATTTTTTACAATTTAATTTCTAAATGAGCATACTACTATTTAGTATAAATGAAAACGATATTTGTGTCAAGGCTGGTCAAGAATTTTAATATTACAATAATGTTACCATAAGCTATTAGTCACTTTATTATTATCAGTTAATATTGGCATTAAATTATAACTCACCAAAAATGAATTTATGCATAAAATGCAGCGAGGTGATTACTGTGTGCGGAATAACTGGTTTTATAAACTATAAAAAAATTATTTCAGAGTCGGATAAAAACATTCTGTTTTCTATGGGAGAAACACTCAATAGGCGCGGTCCCGATGAAAAAGATGAATACTGTTCAAATTCTGTGGGATTAGCACATAGAAGGCTGTCAGTTATTGATATTAAAAATGGTCATCAGCCAATGATTAAAGAAAATAATAATAATACATATGTAATATGCTACAACGGAGAACTTTATAACACTAAAGAAATACGCAATAAGCTAATAAACTTAGGATATAATTTTAACGGTCACTCTGATACAGAAGTTTTATTGACTGCTTATATAGAATGGGGAAGTGACTGTGTAAAAGAATTTAATGGAATTTTTGCTTTCGTAATATATAATAAATTAACTGATTCTCTATTTTTTGCCCGGGACGGAGGCGGAGTTAAGCCATTTTTCTATTCTAATAACGATTTTGAATTTATATTTGGCTCAGAAATAAAAGCACTGTTAAAGCATCCATCTGTGTCTTCCAATGTAGACAAATTTGGAATAGCTGAAATATTTTTAATTGGTCCCGGACGAACACCCGGCAAAACTGCATTTCACGATATCAAGGAATTAAAACCCGGATGGTGCGGAACTTTCTCAAAAAGTGAAGGGCTAAATTTATGGCAGTATTGGAAACTTAAAGCATATGAACATAAAGACAGTTTATCTGATACTATTTACACTCTCCGCTCTTTAATATATGATTCTATAAAACGACAGCTTGTATCTGATGTACCTCTGTGTACATTTTTATCTGGAGGATTGGACTCAAGTATCATATCGGCAGTTGCATCAGAAGAATTTAAAATTACAAACCGCGGCAGACTTAATACATACTCCGTGGACTATATTGAAAACGAAAAATATTTTGAGAATAATTACTACCAGCCATCAAACGATAATTATTATATAAATTTAATGAGTAATTTTATAGAATCAAAACACAACAATATTATTTTGGATAACGATTTAGTTGGCAACGCACTGCTGGACGCAACTCTAGCCCGCGACCTTCCAGGAATGGCGGACATTGAGTCCTCACTGTTATTATTCTGCAGTGAAGTGAAGAAAAACCATACTGTTGTATTGTCAGGAGAATGTGCCGATGAAATTTTCGGCGGTTATCCATGGTTTACAAACGAAGAAATGCTGGCACAGGCCGATTTCCCTTGGAGCGGAAATACAGAAATAAAAGCCAATTTAATTCAGGACAAATATTTGCAATTTGACCCAAAAGAATACGTGTTTAAACGATATAAAGATACAATAGATTCAGCGCCTAAAACTGGAAGTGAAACTCCATCTGACTCAAGAATAAAAGAAATTACCATGCTTAACATAAGTTGGTTTATGCAGACTTTGCTGTCACGCAAAGACCATGCGTCTATGTATAGCGGTCTTGAGGTCAGAGTACCATTTTGCGACCTTAGAATAATTGAATACGCATACAATATTCCATGGGATATGAAAGGTTATGCAGGGCGTGAAAAAGGTATTTTACGCAAAGCTTTCAGCGATATGCTGCCTGACGAAATTGTATATCGAAAGAAAAGTCCATACCCAAAAAGCTTTAATCCGGCATATACAAGAAATGTTGAAAATAAAATAAATAAAATTCTTTTAAATTATGACTCACCTATTTTAGAAATAGTAAAGCCGGATAAACTCCAGGAACTGCTGGACACAAAAGCTAGTATGTTTTCAAAGCCTTGGTATGGGCAGCTAATGAACTATCCGCAGATATTAGCATATTTATATATGATAAATACTTGGCTTGATAAATATGCAATTAACATAATATAACGATATCTAAATAAAAAATAGACTAATATAAAAAAATACCAAAACGTTATGTTTTGGTATTTATAATTTTTATTCATCCTTTTTTATACTATCCACATCTTTTACCACCCTATGACTTGTCGGAACCCATTTCACATCTTTAACCATAGCAACAAAGGCAATTGGCAGATATGTAAGCATATATAACGGGAAAGTAAATACATAAAGTATCTTCTTAGCTCTGGAAGTATATATTCTTTTACGCTCAGTTATAGCTGTTACTCCACCCATAAAGAAAAATATCCAATATACATTAAATAACGTAAATCCTAAAGAAAATAATACACCGGGCATTTCAGGCGACCTTATCACAGCGGCAAAAATCAATGCGAATATATTAAAAATTAAACCTATAACCATCATTAGTATTGCCGGCGCAACAGACATAAACATATCAAAACAAGCAAAACTGCCCTTAAATGTTCTCTTTAACAAGGTACCGCCATACTTAGCTAAAATCTGATAGTAACCTCTAACCCAGCGCATCCTTTGGATAAAAGACTGCTTTAACTCTGTAGGCTGTTCATCATAGAATACCGCGTCATTTGCATATCCGATTTTAACACCTTTCAAAACTTCACTAACAGTAAATTCTGTATCTTCGCTAAGAAGGTGACATCTCCATCCGCCTTCGGTTTCAACAATTTTTTTGCTTATTAAAAAACCTGTCCCTGTCACAGCGCAGGGTGTATTTAATAACATTCTGGGATAATTCATATATTTAGCGTCTCTCAAAAAATATAGCGCATTACCGGCAGATACCCAATTTGTTCCGTAATTTTTGGAATTTCGATAGCTTGTTACAACATCATATCCATTATCAAAAACTTTATTCATTTCAAGCAAATAATCTTTGTCCAGAACATTATCAGCATCAAGAATTATAAAACCATCATAATCTTCTTCATTAAGCTTGTCCGAGGCAGTTTCAAAAAACCAGTCAAGCGCAAATCCTTTACCAACTTTAAGATTGTCATTTCTTTCATAAACTGTCGCTCCGGCTTTTCTAGCCGCTTCAGCAGTATTATCTGTGCAATTGTCGGCTATAACGTATACGCCTATTTTTTCTGAAGGATAGTTTTGTGCTAAAGCGCTCAGCACTAGTTCTCCAACAACGATACTCTCATCCCTTGCAGGTATAACAAAAGCATATTTATGTTCGGTTTTAGCAACAAATTTTTTTTGTTTCTTAAATAAAGCAACTACTAAATAAAAAAACTGATAAGCGTAACAAATTGTAAAAATAACTGATATAAGTAAATTAATTATAAAAATAACTTTCATATTCGGCTCCATTCCACTACAATTAGAAAGGAGAGGCAACAGAAACACCTCTCCTAATGTGTATAGTCGAAATATTTTAGATCACATTACGCGGCTTCATTACTTCTAACCTCATCTAATGTTCTAACAACGCTATGTTTGATAGGCTTCCACTCTACTTTCTTAAACAATGCTATTATAGCAATCGGCACATATGAAAGCATAAATACCGGGAATGTAAATAAGTATAACACTTTTTTATACCAAACACAATGAATTTGATCCCATTCTGTGATTGCAGTCAAAAGACCAAGTATAAAGAATAACCCATAAAAATTTACAAGAGTTTGAATAAGCGCCTGCACAAGAATAGCTGTCTCCGGAGCATCAGTAGCAATTGCTACCGGTATAGCTACAACATTTATAAGTACGCTCAATAGTGTAAGCAGCATCGCGGGCATAACTGTCATAAACATATCTAGACAAGAAAAACTGCCTTTCAAAACACCTTTTAACAACTTGCCGCCATAATTAGCAAAAACTTGATAGAAACCTTTTGCCCAGCGCAAACGCTGCGTGTATGACTGACTGAATTTTGTAGGCTGTTCATCATATAAAACGGCTTTGGATGCATAACCAATCTTCATTCCTTTACTAACCGAATCACAAGTAAACTCAATATCCTCTGTGAGCAAATGATGTATCCATCCACCGTTTTCTTCAATAACATTTGCGCCAACCAAGAATCCTGTTCCTGAAATCGCACAACTTGTTCCCAACTGCATTCTAGAATTATTTAAATATCTTGCTTCTCTAAGGAACCATAAAGAGTATGCTGCTGAAATCCAATTACTGTCAAAATTCTTAGAGTTACGATAACTTGTAAGTATATCATATCCATTATCAAAAACCTTGTTCATTTCAGACACATAGTTAACGTCTAATATGTTATCAGCATCAAAAATCATATAGCCTTCATATCCCGCATCTTTATGGTCTCGATCTATTATCTTAAACAACCAATCCAAGGCATATCCTTTACCAACCTGAACTTTGTTGAATCTTTCATACACAATTGCCCCTGCTTCTCTGGCAACTTGTGCTGTATCATCAGTACAATTATCAGCAATAACAAAGACGTCAAGCTTATCCTTAGGATAATTCTGTGATTTAATACTCGAAATTAACTGTCCTATTACGTCTCTTTCATTTCTGGCAGATATAACAGCGGCAAATTTATGCTCACGGACAGCTTTAAACTTTTGTTCACCCTTAAGAAGCCCAACAAATAAATAAAAAAATTGATAAGCATAACAAAGTGTAAACAAAATAGATATTACAGCATTAAAAATTATAATAGCTTTCATAAATAATCCCCTTTTAAATTCAAAGAATTAAAATTCACAGAATAAAATTTTCAGCTTAATAAAAATAATAAAACTTTTACAAGCCTTTCTCATATACTATATTAATTTATATTCTTAAAATATAAACAAATCATAAACAAATAGTAAATTTTTCATAAACGATATGTTATTTTACCTTTTCACTCGAAACCCGTCATAAATCATTCTCTTTTTAGTCAAAACTAACAATGAAAATTGATAAATTTTGTATACAATTTACTAATATCCAACTTTGTATCCAAATAGATTTCATCTGCTAAAATTGCTTGACAAATAAGCATACCATATCCATTCATTATTTTATTTCCATTTTTTTCAGCATATTTTAAAAATGCAGTTTTATCAGGATTATAAATTAGATCAACAGCAAGCGCCTCTTTATTGAGTTTATCTAAAAATGATAAATCTGTATAATCATATGGTATTTCGTTCATTCCTAATGGTGTTGCATTTATAATCATATCACAATCATCAAGATAATTTTTAACATTTTTCGAATTAGAACTATCAAATTTAAGTGAAGTAACTTTATTTATTGACCCATTATCTTGAGCTGACATGACTCTCATACAAATAGCTTCAGCTTTCTGTACAGTTCTGTTTAAAATAATTACTTTAGAAGCCTCAAGCTGTGAAAACTTCAGTGCCAGCGTTGATACAACACCGCCTGCTCCTAAAATTATAATTTTTCTTCCTTTTACATTAAATTCATTTTGCCCTAAGTTCAAAGAAGTTATAAAACCGTTTGCATCAGTATTATATCCATATAATTTATTATCTTTTATTTTCACAGTATTAACGGCGCCAAACAATTCCGCTTCACTGTCAATTCCATCTAGGTATGGAATTATGTCAACTTTATGCGGCATTGTCAAGTTAAATCCGGTTACATTATTTTTTATTGCATTTTCTATATATTTATCTAGTTCATTTTTCTTAACTTTAACTTTTTCATATTCATAAGGAATTTTTAAAAGATTTAATATTTTGCCATGAACCTCAGGGGATTTACTATGTTCAATAGGGTCTCCGATTACATTAAGCTTAATTGTCATCTTCTTCCCTCATTTCATTAAGCAAATAATCTATAGCTAAAAGATAACCTCTGATTCCCAATCCACAAATTTGTCCTATACATCCGGACGCAGTAACAGATTTTTTCCTAAAATCGTCACGCTTATGTATGTTGCTTATATGAACCTCCACTGCAGGTAAATTTACAGCTTTAAGCGCGTCTAATATAGCATAACTATAATGCGTATATGCCCCCGGATTAATTACTATTGCGTCACAGCTTCCCAATGCATGGTGAATAAAGTCGATTATTTCTCCTTCCCCATTACTTTGAAGAACGATAGCCTCGGCGCCTAAATTTTTAGCGTATTCTTCAATTGTGTTTTCCAAATCTGAATATGCCGTATTTCCATACACATCCGGTTCCCTGACGCCAAGCATATTTATATTAGGACCGTTTATTACCATTATTTTCATAACCCTATTTCCCCTTTCATATATATTCGTGATATATAAAAAAATACTATATTATTTATCAGATAAAGTTTTTATATGATTAATTATTTCTTTTAAAACCTCAGCAAAAGACTTATTATTTGTTATTATATAGTCAGCCGCATCTCTATATAATTCATACCTCTCACTATACAAAGAAATTAATTTGTCAGCTCCGTCTTTAAGCAGCGGTCTGTCAGATGTATCAACATCTTCCATTATAAAATCCAAGGGTCTGTCAATAAATATAATATACCCACCCAAAAATTTTGCATTTTCTATATTAATATTATTTTTTACTACGCCTCCGCCGGTTGAAATAATAATATTCTTATTTTGCGGAACTGAACAAAACTTTTTAAGCTTCTCTGTTTCTAATCTGCGAAAATATTCTTCTCCGTTTTCAGTAAAAATATCATTTATTGATTTATTCTGACTTTTTTCAATTTCTTCGTCTAAATCAACAAAACTAAAGTCTAAGCTCTTTGCGGCACGTTTTCCTAAAGATGTTTTTCCGCACCCGGGCATTCCAATAAGCAATATTTTCAAATTCATCACCTGCTATTCCTTAATTTTATAATTACCTAAAAGCTTAAACTCACCAGTGCCTTCAATTACATTATTTGTAATTTGCCTTACCTTTTCATCTAAAAGATTTCCAGTATAATCAACAAAGAACATATACTCAAAATTTTTATTATCAAGAGGTCTAGATTCAAGTTTTAATAAATTTAAATCTCCATGCGCAAAACATGCCAATACTCTATGTAACTCGCCGCTTTCGTGAGGAAGTGTAAAAGCCGCGCTGATTTTATTGCACGTTTCGTCTACTTCAGAATTAACTGATACCACAATAAAACGGGTAGTATTTTTATCACTGTTATTTATATCTTCCGCTAAAATATCCAAACCATATATCTCAGCATTCTGCTTACCCGCAATTGCCGCTTGAACCGGATTATTATCATTAGCAACTTTCTCTGCACTTTTAGCCGTGCTATAGTATTCACGGCAAATAATATCATTGCCTAAAGTTTTTAAAAATCCACTGCTCTGCATTATCCCCTGTTCATGAGAATAGATATACTTTATATCTGAAACTTTCGAACCTTTAACACCCATAAGACAATGTCTTATAGGTATATCAACTTCACCTATTATAAAATAACCATATTTTTCAAGCAGATCCATTACATCAACTATGGTACCGGTGTTAGAATTTTCAATAGGTAAAACAGCATAATCAGATTTATTATTCTTTAAGGATAAAAACGCTGCTTCAAACGAATCAGCATTAGTTCTGTTTGATTCTGCTCCAAAATATTTTATTGCCGCTTCCTCGCTATATGAGCCTTTAACACCATAAAATACAATCCTGGGATTTTGAATATGTGGTTTAGGATTTAACATATCCTCAATACGTTTTCTTCCTTTATCGCGGCTAAGTTCACGAGTCTGTCTATCACGGCTTATTGACATTATAGCAGTAAAAAACTCATAAACTTCATTTTCTCGGCTTTTGTCTGTTAACAAATCCATTTTGCTTTTTAAAACTTGCTTTTCTCTTTCTGAATCAAGAACCGGCTTTCCTACACTTCGCTTGTAATCAGCAACACTGCTGCATAAATCCATTCTTTTTAAAAATAACGGCAGTAATTCTTTATCAATCTTATCAATATCTTCTCTTAGTATGTCTAACCTATTTTTTTGGCTGCATGTATTATTTAATTCATTCAATTTTTGATTATCAATTTTAGTGTCCATTTTATCTTCCTTTAAGTTACAATTTATCTATCTAATAAAATATCCAAAATAGCCAATGCTACAGCATTCTCTATAACAACAGCGCCCCTGTGAACGATACAAGGATCATGTCTTCCATGTATTTCTATAGCTGAGTTTTCCATTCTTGATATATCTACTGTTCGTTGTTTTTGTGCAATCGAAGGCGTCGGTTTTAAAACAGCCTGCATTATTATCGGCATACCATTAGTAATACCGCCATTTATACCGGCATTATTGTTTGTAAATGTTTTAACATCCTTTCCTTCCATATAAAATTCATCATTTGCCTCATCACCAAACATTCCGGCAAAATCAAAACCGGCGCCAAACTGTACGCCCTTTACTGCCGGAACTGAAAACAGCATAGATGAAAGGCGGCTTTCCACGGAACCAAAAAAAGGCGCCCCCTTACCAACAGGCATACCAATAACAGCACATTCTACTATTCCGCCAACAGAGTTTAAATTTTCTTTAGCCTCAAGTATTTTTGCCTTCATTTGTTCAGTTTTACTGTCATCTATAACTGGAAAATCTTTTTTTGTAATCAACTCAATATCATTTTTTGATACTGAAATAGGATTAAACTTTTCATCAGCAACATCATTAATTCTATAAATATGCGCGCCAACATAAACATTATATAAGCTTAAAACCTGTTTGGCTATGGCGCCGGCAAAAACCAACGGCGCTGTTATCCTTCCGGAAAAATGGCCTCCGCCGCGGTAATCATGACTTTCTCCATACTTCATAAAACCTGTAAAATCAGCATGTCCCGGTCTTATTAAATCTTTTTCATAATGTTTTGAAATCGTATTTGTATTCCTGATTATACCGCAAAGCGGGGTACCTGTTGTTTTTTCATCAAAAAAACCAGATAGTATTTCAACATTATCTTCCTCACGTCTTGATGTTGAAATATTATCCTTTCCGGGAGCACGTCTTCTCATTTCATCTGAAATTTTTTCTATATCCAAACTTATTCCTGATGGAAGACCATCTATAACTATACCTATACCGCCGCCGTGCGATTCTCCAAAAATACTAAGCTTAAGATTGTTTCCCCATGTGTTCAATGCAAGTGTTCCTCCTTAGTAAGTTTCGTTTCCTGCCAGACGATCATACACCTTATAAAAATCAGGATAAGATTTGGTTACAGCTTTTTCTGCGCCCGTTATCTCTATACACCCCTCAGCGCGGCAAGCAGCAATAGAAAGCGCCATAGCTATACGATGATCGTTCCAGGAAGAACAAACATTTCCCTCAACCAAATCTCTGCCTATTATTTTTAAACCGTCTCTTTCCTCTACAATGTCAACTCCCAGCCTGCCAAGTTCGGTTGCGGTTGACCTTAATCTGTCGCTCTCCTTGTGTCTTAATCTTCCGGCGTTTATTATCCGGCTTTCTCCTGAGCAAAAAGAGCAAAGCACCGCGACAATAGGTACTAAATCCGGAATATTTTTGGCGTCAACCGTTATCCCATGCATTACAGCTGTCTTTTTAGCCATAATTCCGCCGTTTGGCCCCTTTACAATTCTTGCACCGGTATTTTTAATTATATCTAAAATTTCTCGGTCTCCCTGCAAACTATTAGAATTCAAATTCAAACATTCAACATTACAGCCGATTGCGTCAGCTACAAGAAAAAATGCTGCCTGAGAATAATCCGCCTCAATTTTTAATTCATTGCAGCCTTTATATTTCTGACCGCCTTTTATTTTAAACAGCTTATACTTATAATTTTCAATTTCAATTCCAAATTTTGAAAGCATATCAATAGTCAAATCCACATAACCTTTTGATTCAAGCTCTCCGGACACAATAATTTCACTGTCTCCGTCTATAATCGGCAAAGCAAATAGAAGTCCAGTTATAAATTGGGAGCTGACATTTCCAGGAAGACCATAGCTCCCTGATTTTAAACTTCCATCAATAATTATATAATCAGTTCCCAGTTCATACTTTATACCTTTTTCGCGAAAGATGTTTAAATATGGAGTTTGTGGTCTCTGCATAAGGCGGCCGTGACCTACAAATTTTACCGGAACGCCTTTTCCAAGCGCAATAGGCATCAAAAAACGCAAAGTAGAACCGCTTTCTCCGCAATCAAGAGTAATCATATTCTTAACCTTATATGTTTTTTTCTTCGTAACGCTCACTGTCATACTTTTTGTATTGACGCTGCATTTAGCGCCCAGTGCGCGCATACATTCAATTGTTGCTTCGATATCCTTTGAAACTGCAACATTTTCAATTGTACACTCCCCGCCAGAAAGAGATGCCGCGATTATAGCTCTGTGCGCGACGCTTTTGGACGGCGGAACTGAAACAATTCCTTTTAACATATTAGGTTGAATTTTTTTTACATCTTCCATCTTTCAGCCTCCAGCTCTATTTGTCATTTAATAAAAAAATGTTAAATATTATTTAAGAAAGTCGCTTTTTTCAAGCTTTTTTATCATTACCTTGCCTATGTCCTCAATTAATATTAAATTAATTTTACTGCCTTCGCCTTTTTTATCAACTGCGACAGCTTCTGCAAGTTCATCTTTGCTGATTTGAACATCAACAGGAAGGTTATAATTTTTAAGAATGCTTATCATTCTGTCTGTAACGCCGTTATGTGTTATACCAAGTTTTTCACCATATTCACAAGCCATGACCATTCCTACAGCCACACCTTCTCCATGAGTATATGTTTCATAGTTATATTTTTTCTCAATCGCATGTCCAAAAGTATGTCCAAAATTTAAAATCATACGTCCGCCTGTATCAAACTCATCTGATTCAACAACCTGCCTCTTTATATCACAACAATTATATATTATTTTATCGATATTTGCAAACAATTCTTTTGTAGATTTTATACTTTCAAGCATTTCAAACAGCTTTTTATCTTTTATAGCACCATATTTGATTACTTCTGCCATACCGTCTGCCAAAACTCTGGAGGTTAATGTTTTGAGGCAGTCTGTATCTATTATCACCATCTCCGGCTGTTTAAAAGCTCCAACCAGGTTTTTTCCACGAGGCAAGTCAATTGCAACCTTACCGCCCACACTCGAATCTACCTGAGCCAATAAAGTCGTAGGAATTTGAACATAAGGTATTCCCCTAAGTAAAGTAGCAGCGGCATAACCGGTCAAATCACCAATTACACCTCCTCCGAGAGCAATTATTAAATCAGTCCTGGTAAGCTTAAAATCAAGCATTTCATTATACAAATTCATTAAGCAATCAGCAGATTTGCTTTTTTCCCCAGCAGGAACTGTTATAAGTTTGGTTTCAAAACCTGACTGTGCAAGACTTGAAACAACTATTTCTGAATATAGCGGAGCTACGTTTGAATCTGTCACAACAGCAATCTTTTCTCCGGAATAAATTTTTCTTATATAATATGCTGTGTTGTTTAAAATACCATTATCAATGTATATTTCATACTCTCTTCCGGGAATATTTACTCTTAATTTTTCCATGGCTCAGGCTCCTTTTCCTGCATAGTTATTTTATTTTTACACACTTTATCAAGTAATTCATATAATTCATCACTTTGTGAATTGTCAATACAATACCTAATTTCCGATAAGTTTTCAATTAAGCGGTCTATTTCATTTAAAACATTTTTTCTGTTTGCTAAAAACAATTCACTCCAAAGCTTGGGATTTATTCTTGCCACTCTAGTGCAGTCACGAAAAGAACCGGCTGTATACGCTCTATTCATTTTTTCCGGATAAGATAAACATAGAGCTGATGCTGCTATGTGCATTAAATCGCTTGTATAGGCTATCACACTGTCATGCTCTTCAGGATTTGCTATGGTGATACGTGTGGAACCAATATATTTAGCTATTTCCCTTATCAGTTCCACACTTTCTTTTTTTGAAGTTTTAACGGGAGTTATTATATAACCGCTCATCCAAAAAAGCTCAGATGATGCGTTAGCAAACCCCTCCACCTCTTTGCCTGCCATTGGATGACCGCCTACATAGTCGACCCCCTTAGGCAAAACGCTGCATATGGATTCAGAAACACTGGATTTAACACCGCAAACATCGGATATAACTGCTCCGGTCTTGAACCGGTGTGCGTTAATTTCTATAATTTTATGAATACTGTCCGGATATGTACAAAAAAACACAACATCAGAGTTTTCTATAGCATCTCCGGCTTCTTCATATATAAAATTAACAGCTTTATTTTTTAAAGCGAGACGTCTGGTTTCGCTATCTATATCACAACCTGCAATCACGCATTTTTTAAATCCTTTGAGGGCATATGCTAATGAACCGCCGATAAGCCCCAATCCGATAATTGCAATCCTAAATTCCTTCTCCATATCTCTACTCCTATTTTATATTTTCTTTCCAACATGAACTCCGATTGCCTTCATTTTGTTCATCATATTTTCAAACTGTTTTTTATCAAGAGACTGTGCGCCGTCACACCATGCTTTCTCAGGGCAATTATGAACTTCAACTATAAGACCGTCAGCACCGACTGTCATCGCCGCCAAAGAAAGCGGCTCAACCATCCAACTCATCCCGGCTGAATGAGACGGGTCAACAATAACCGGAAGGTGGCTTAATCTCTTAATTGCAGGAATGGCGCTTAAATCCAAAGTGTTTCTGGTATATGTTTCAAATGTCCTTATTCCTCTCTCACATAATACAACATTGGGATTACCGGAAGCCAAAATATATTCAGCCGACATCAGCCATTCTTCAATTGTTGATGAAAGACCTCGTTTTAATAAAACCGGTTTTTTTGTATTGCCTAATTCTTTAAGCAAGTCAAAATTCTGCATATTTCTTGCTCCAACCTGAATTAAATCAACATCCTTATCAAATATTTCCACCATTTTAGGCGACATAATTTCAGTAACAATCGGAAGTCCGGTCTTTTCTTTTGCTTCTTTCAATAACTTCAAACCCTCAAGTTCAAGTCCCTGGAACGAATACGGCGACGTTCTGGGTTTAAAAGCTCCTCCTCTCAGCATTTTAGCGCCGCTCTTTTTAACGCTCTGTGCCACATCAATAATCTGTGCCTCGGATTCCACGCTGCAAGGGCCTGCGATAACAGTAAACTCGCCTTCTTTGCCTATTTCAACATTATCTACTTTAATAACGGATGGATCCGGATGGAACTTTCTGCTCGCCTTTTTAAAAGGTTCAGCAATACGCATAACTCTGTCAACATGAACATTCAGCATCAGAGTATCAGGATCTATTTTGCTCGTATCTCCAAGCAAACCTAAAACTGTGCAGTCAACACCTTTGTTAACCATCACGTCAAGCCCCATATCCTTTATATAAGACACCATTTTATTGACATCTTCCTGTTTTGTTTTTGGTTTTAAAATAACTACCATTTTTATTCCTCCTAAATTTGTTATAAAAATAAAAAGGATGAGCCATAAGCCCATCCTTGAATAATTTTCAAAGTTTTATGTTATTATCTTAAAAAGAACATAAACGGGCTTTACTAAATTTACTGCACCAAAAATAACCAAAGCTAAAGTAAAAGCTCTGGCTAAAGTAGAAAAAATATTCTGTTGTATCAGAAATCAATCTACGCAGCAAATCACTCATTTTATTCTTCTCCAAATAACAAATTAAATTAAAAACACTTGCAAATTTTAACTTCTTAGTATTATACTACATACTTTGTTAAAATGCAAGTGTTTTTTTAAACTTTTTATATTTTTTCTGTTACATGCCTGGTAACATGGCAGTTTATGTTAACCGCACAAGGCATTCCGGCAATATGTGTAGGAAAAGTTTCAACATTTATTCCGAGTGCAGTTGTGACGCCGCCAAATCCCTGAGGTCCAATATCTAACCGGTTTATTTTTTCCAATAAAATATTTTCTAAATCAGCATAATACGGATCAGGATTTTTGCTGTCCACATCACGAAGAAGCGCATATTTTGCAAGGTATGCAGCCTTTTCAAAGGTTCCTCCAATACCTACGCCTATAACAAGCGGAGGGCATGGATTGCCTCCGGCATTTTTTACTGTATCAACAACAAAGTCAATTATACCTTCAAGTCCGTCTGATGGTTTAAGCATTTTTACCGCGCTCATATTTTCACTGCCAAAACCTTTCGGGGCAATAGTTATCTCAATATTATCACCTTCAACAATTTCTGTATGAATTATTGCGGGAGTATTATCTCCAGTGTTACCGCGTCTTACAGGGTCAGCAACAACTGATTTTCTAAGATAACCGTTTTTATATCCTCTCCTAACGCCTTCATTTACTGCATCACACAATAAACCGCCGGAAATATGAACATCCTGTCCTATTTTTAGAAATACAACCGCCATCCCGGTGTCCTGACAAATAGGAACTGCTTCATCACGAGCTATTTCAGCATTCTTTATAATGTTATTCAGAACATCTTTTGCAACTGTATTAGTCTCTTTCTCATATCCCCTGCGTATTGCATTTTCTACATCAGGATTCAAAAAACAATTTGCGTCTATACACATTTTTTCAATAGTTTTTGTTATCAAATCTGTATTAATCTCTCTCACTGTATCACCATTCTTTTTTTATATAATTAATTTCCCCTATTGTGGAAAACCCATGAATTCAGCCACTTTAACCATATATTAGAGTAATCTTTAGTTACAGTCATGCCTGACAGCACAGGATAGAATCCGACAAAGAGCAATCCACACAATGCAACAAAGCAGTTTGAAATATGCTTAAACCAGCCAAAACGTTCTTCTAAATCACGGAGAGTATAAACTATCATGATTATTAGGAATGGCGTACTTGCAAAGAAATGATATATAAATACACATCTGGTAACGAATACCCAAGGCAATATTTGAGCAAGCAATCCAACAACTAAAAATAGAACTTTTTTATCTCTCTTAATTATTCCAACGATAACTGTATATATAAAAGCAACTATACTGGACCAGAAGATCAATGGATTACCAAAAATGGAGATACATCCAATATTGTTCTGTCCTACCGTCTCTACAGGTGCCGAATAAGCCCATAAAGGACGGTAATCTATCGGCCACTGATACCATGCTGACGAATACGGATGTGTTGCCTCAAGTCCGCTGTGGTAATTATACATATAAGTCTGATTATTCAGCATTGCATGCCAAACATCCGGATATCCTTTAACCATCGAAATCGGCAGATATGACATAGTGTATATAAATCCTGGAATAAGAACAAAAGTTACTACACATGAAGCACATATCTTAAATAAGAATCCAAGGAATAATTTCTTGTGTTTTTTAGGCAAAGCCATATATACGCCAACAAAAATCAGAAGCAACTCTACAGCAAGTCCTGCCCCTGCATATATACAAATCCATTTTGACGCAGCGCCAAAGCCAAACATTAATCCTGATAAAGCTAAAGTTCCGATTAGCTTCCAAATAGTTTTTCCCTCTTTAAGCTTAGTTGGATTATTTTTTGCAAGGTCAAGCGCCCTCTTTCCAAACAAGAACATAAACAAATACATCGCTATTATAAATGTTACTGGATACGAGTCTATCGTTCCCATTCTAGTTAGAGCAAAATGCATAAAGTCAAACGCAAATATCAACGTTCCCAAAACGGAATATCTAGTTCTCTCAAATAATTTTTTAAGTAATATATATAAGAGAGGCAGCATTATAATTCCGAAAGTGGTTCCCATAACTCTCCAGCCAAACGGCGTCATACCAAAAACAGCAATACCGATTGACATAATTAATTTACCAAGTGGCGGATGGGTTGTCTCATAATACGGCATTAAATGAAGATGCTCATACGCAGTACGCGGATGATATATTTCATCAAAATAGGTGCTGTTCATAAAACTTGTTCTATATTGCGCCATATCCTGCTCATCCGCAATATTTGCACAATCACCTTTTCCGGTTACGTTTGATATCGGAATTTGTGTTCCGTCAGCCTGCCAAAAAGCAAGTTCAAACATTCTGTAGTCTATAGCACTGGTCTCACCTTTTACATACCTGGCTTCAACAGGAGAGGCAAGTTTTGACACTTCCCATTTAAAAACAGAATTAAGCTGACAGTTTACATTCATGTCCTGCCATGTTCTTCCATCCTTAGAATATGATAGCTTCATCCCCGGCTTTGTAGCAACATCGCCTATTCCCAAATAATAAGTTACAGTATCAATGCTTTGAACTGAACCCAAATCAATCTGAACCGTTTCATTTGGAGACTCAGGCTGATAAAACGTCTGCGGATTTTTTAAACTTCCCAAATTTACGTATGCGATAATAGCGTAAATAATAACAATTGCCGACATTATTACTATATCAGTTTTAACTATCTTTTCCGTTTTTAATGGTTTGCCCGTATACTCAATTTTTGTTGCTTTATAAAATAAAGATGTAACTTTAGATAGAATTTCAAAATACTTTACTTTAATTTTAGAAATCCATGTATCAAGAGGTGGAATACTTTCTGATTCCTCCTCACATATTTCCACATTCAATTCAGCACTATCAACAACTCTACTTGAAACATTAACTTTATTTTTGCCGAATGAAGTAAAAAATACCTTTACAGCTTCAAAGCCATGATATTTACTTTCTCCAATATCTCCAGCCCTAGCACAAGTCACCTGAGGATATAAAACGTAATCATGTATGATAACGAACATGGTAATTATAAAAGTAACAACTTCTAATACTGAAGCGAACGCCATTGCTTGATATGATGGTCCTGAAGTATTAAATTTCAGCATAAACATCAACACACAGAAAACATTTATAAAGTTAACACTGCTAAAAAACGCAAAACTAAATAACGTTCTCTTATTTTTCGATAACATATATTCAAAAATTAAAAACATAATTGGCGTTATTAAATAACGTTCGTGCATTTTTAATCCAAACGTAAACAAAAAACTGATTATGAAGAATGCAGGTATAAATATCTTTCCGCTTGGACATTTAATTTTAATATATAGTATCAATGCTCCGCCAATAGCTAAAAGTATCATAACATAATTCAGAATATTGAGAAGTGTTTGGGCTGAGCCGCCGACTTCAAGAGAAACCCAATTTAATTTTAGCATTGCAAAGAAATTAAAAGCGTTTATTGTAAAATATGGATATGAAGCTAATGTACTCATATATTTTTGTATAAGCCAAACCGGATTAAGTGATACTAATAATTTTTGCCCTATATTCAATCCTTCCTGTCCCCAAGCCGCATAGTTATATGGAATTGAGAACATAAGAAGCATTATAACTCCTATTACAACCATCTTTAATATCATTTTCCAATCCTTTGATGCAACAAAGGCAAACAAAAATACCGGTCCGACCATCAAGGCCTGAGGCTTCATGAGAACAGCAAGCACATATAATATGCCGGATAAATAATAATTCTTCTTATACAAATTATACATTGAAAGTATTAAAAATACTGCCAGTACAGATTCAACTTGTCCCCAAGCAGATGAATTAATAAACAGAAGCGGGTTCAGCATTAAAATTATTCCCAAAATCAATGCAGACTTTTTGCCCATGTGTTTTGAACCAATAACAAAAACAGAAATCATCAATACGGTGTCAGCCAAAATAGCCGGAAGTTTAAACATCAGCTGTGTTGCATTTCCGGAAAGATGAAAAATCTGATTAAACCATGCAAAAATTCCGAGTATTGTTATATATCCTGGCGGATAATCGCAAAAATACTCAGGAGCATAAAAATGTCCCGGCCCATTTGTCATCACGTTATTTCCCCATGCTATCCAGCATGACATATCCGACGGATATCCCTTTAAAAAATAAGCCAATATTATTCTAGACAACAATGCAACAGCGCCAACAATAACAAAAATACGTATAGATAAATCACCAATATTTTTGTTATTTTTCAGTTGCTTTGCCGGTACAAATTTCTCTTTAGATTTTTTTCTTTGGTTTCTACTTTTTGATTTATTTTTGTTCACTTCCATCAAAGGTTGAACTGATAATTGATTCTTAGAATCAACAAATTTTTGCAGAGCCACAAAAGCTAAAATAAAAAGTATTGCAATTAAATAGGCTAAATACACTTCCTCTACCCCTTTTTCTATATATTCTTTAATTGTTTACTAAAAATAATATGTTGTTTGAAATAAACAGTTGTTATTCCAACTCAGTATTTATAACATCAGGAACCAGAGTTGGCAGCGGAACATCATTATCATCCGAGCCGTTACCATTACTGTAAGAAGAATATTCTACATAATCTGATCTCCATGTCTGACCAAGCATCTGCCTTAAATCTTCCTGCTGTATAGTGTATGGATAACTCAAAACAAGTAAATCATCAAAATTATACATATCATAAAATTCTTTAACTGTAAAGGTATTATAATTTTCACCATTATTATTAAATATTCTGTAATCAACTATATACACATTTTCATAATTATTTAAAAGCCATGTTGAAAAAGCATTTCCAAAAGACTCTTTAATAATACAGATTGATTTGCCATTATCAACGTTAGTATGATAATATTCAAGTGGATTATCACCCTCAAGAAAAATAGCATAGCTTCCAAAAGCCGGATTAATAAGCTGCATATTTTTTGTAGGTTTGTCCATTTCCATTTCACTATATGACTGTCCTTCAAATTCTACCTTAGGCATATAAAACTCAATTATATCACGGCTGCTGTCCAGCATATTATATCCATCAGTATCTACAGTAACTTTACCCCAAGAACCAAGATAATTATTTATAGTTCTTTTTTCAAATTCATCCAGCTCAGAAGCCATATTATCCGAAACACTGCAAAATTCACGATAAGCAAAATATGAACCCAAATGCGTCCAATGATGATCCGTCTTAAAATATATGTACTTATCGGCATTTGACATCATAGCGTTTTCAATATTAATAGGCGTAACATTTGAGTTTAAACTATTATATATGTGTGAAATAGCTGAAAGATAATTTGTTCTAAAACCAAAAGGCGCATAAAACTCCGCCGCAGTGGGAACAACTCCGCAAAATACTCTGACATCAGGCAAATCTTCTGCCATTCCATTCAATATCTCAGCATATTTTTCTCCGCTTTTTTTGGAAATTCCAAGCAGTTCCATACCAAAATAATCAGTTCCGTTTTTATAAAAAATAGAAACTCCGTTATACTGTCCATCGTAATTTTCATAACGATATTCATCACTTATTATTGTTCCATTCATCACTTTATTTGACTCAGGCAAATTTCTAATACAAACTATTCTATTTATATCGTCCCAGGTCACTTCGCTGCCGAAAGATTCAGAAATTGCTCTTACCGGAACCAATGTTCTGTCTCCTTCAATCATGGGAGCCGCATCCAAATGTATAACTTTTCCATTTCTAAACATCTCATTATTGTCAATCTGCAATATAATCTCGATATCATCCAATTTAGAAGTTATTATCTCAGTTCCCTCGTCCCATGATACCTCTGCTCCATAAGCTTCAAACACAGTTCTTAATGGAACCATTGTTCTTGAATTTACTATAATAGGATTTTGATCAAATTTCAAAAATGTCCCATCAAAATTAACTGAAATATCACCGCTGGAAGCGGCAGCCGATAAACTTCCAATAATAAATATTAATATCGCAATTAATATAATAGTCTTACAGAATAATTTTTTTACATCAATTATAGTTATCAAAAAATCACCAAATTTCAATTTTTTCATCTAATTTATCTTGCCATATTCTCAAGTGCATTTAATTCAGGTTCGTTTTCAACAGAAACAGGATAATTTATTATTACTAAATCATCAAATTTCACATTATCATAGAAATCGCTTATAAAAAACTCCCGGCTGTTTTCAATGTTGCCGCCATACCTGTTAAACTTTCTATAATCAACAACATACACTTCCTGATAGTTATTAAGCGCCCATACTGCAAACGCGTTTCCAAAGGATTCTTTCACAATACATATTTTTTTGCCATTATTTATAGAAGTCTTAAAAACTTCTATAGGATAATCTCCTTCCAGCAGACAATCATAATTTTCAAACCCTGGATTTATCCCTTTCATCTCCTCAATGTACTGAGTCAAATTAACATCATAATAAGACGCTCCTGTATAGTTGCCTACTGGATAATAGAGAGTTAATTTATCATATGTATCTTTCATTAAATCATATCCGTCTGTTCCTGATAAGTAACCAAGAAAAGAACCTTGATAATTATCTATAGTTTGATTTGCAAACATTTCCGGCTCATCGATATATCCGCCGCTATAACTTAAAAATTCTTTATAAGCATAATATGCGCCAAGCTGCGTCCAATGGTGGTCTGTTTTAAAAAATATATTTTCATTGGCATGTTTCATTAAAACGTCCTCAACGTTAATTGGCGTCACATCATCATGCAATCCATCATATATACTGGCTATTTCATTTAAATAGCTGGACTTTTTTGCATCAGAAGCATAAAACTCAGAAGCGGTCGGGATGACAATACTATATGTATTAGCTTCAGGTACAGCATCAGCAAAATTATTCACTATATTTGAATATCTATTGCAATTCTCATCACTAATATCTAATATTTCCATACAAAAATGATTTTCACCGTTGCTGAAAACGTCAAACCCGTTATATGAACCATTATAATTCTGATATCTGTATTCATCACTTATAACAGTCCCGTCCATAGGGTTTTGCTTTCTGCCTTTATCAATATGTACAGTCATATTCTGGGAATCCCAAGAAACATGATACCCCATTGTGCTTCCTACAGCACGAATAGGTATAAACATCTCTGAATTTTCAAGTATTGGCTCTGAGCCAATATTAACTTCTCTGGAATTGACCGTTATATCACTGCTATAAACACTCAGAACATAAGTATTTCCATTATTTTTAACAGTCAATTTATTTTTATCTTCTGAATAATAAATATCAAGACCCAGTATATCAAAAATTTCTGAAGCCGGCAAAAAAACTCTCCCGCTTTTTATAATTGGTTCACAGTTAGAAAATTCAACTCTATTTCCATATACATATACAGATACCTCCTGTTTGATAGCTAAAACATCACCTGCAAACAACACGCTCATCATGGATAACAATAAAATAAGCGCCGAATATAATCTGATTTTAACCGAATATTTCAAAAATACTCTGCTCCTTTACCATTTAACATATTTGAGTTATTATATCATACTTATATTTCCAATGCAATATTTCTAAATAAAATTTTTGTATTATTTTATTGAAAAAATATATTATAAATATAAAATTACTTTATAATTACATTACATAAAAAAGCCTTGCATTTTTGTATAAAGTGATTTAAAATGAGTTTTTGTGATAATACGACCAAATTTCTGCAAAGGGGTTATGATTATGAAAGTCCTAATGGCAACAATGAAACTAGATATTGGCGGGGCAGAAACTCACATTGTCGAACTTTCCAAAGCGTTAAAACGCCGCGGTATTGATGTCTATGTAGCTTCAGCCGGAGGTGCATATGAAAAAGAACTGACAGACGCCGGGATAAAACACTTTTATGTGCCTATGTCAGACAAAAATCCAAAAGATGTAATAACCGCATATAAAACTTTAAAAAATATCATAATTGATTATAAAATTGATGTGGTTCACGGGCACGCAAGAATACCTTGTTTCATATTAAATCTTATCAGAAAATCAATTAATTTTAGATTCGTCACAACAGCTCATTGGGTTTTCAGTTTAAAATTCCCATATAAATATATAACCAAATGGGGTGACCGCTCGCTAGCTGTAAGTGATGATATAAAAAAATATCTTATTGATAATTATGGTATAAAACCGGGAAATATAAGAGTAACAATCAATGGTATAGATACTCAGAAATTTTCAAAAAATACTGATTATACTGAAGTTGCAGAAGAATTTGGACTAACGCCGGAAAAACGCAGGATAGTATATGTCAGCAGGATGGATATTGATAGAAGTCTTGCTGCTCATAAACTTATTTCTATTGCAGAAAAACTTGATGAAAAGATAGATAATCTTGAAATTCTAATAGTTGGCGGCGGTAATGACTTTGAAAATATGAAAACTGCTGCTGATAATGTAAATAACAAATTAAATAAACCTTTAATCAAATATACTGGAAGCAGAACCGACATAAATAAGCTGGTTGCCAGCGGCGAAATATTTATAGGCGTCAGCCGTGCGGCTCTTGAAGCCATGGCCGCGGAAAAACCGTCTATAATCGCAGGAAATGAAGGATATATCGGTATATTTGACCAAGATAAACTAGGTATTTCTATTGATACTAATTTTTGCTGCAGAGGCTGCCGTGAAACTGATGAAAATATATTATATGAAGATATTATAAAGCTTATGGGCCTTCCTGAAGCAGAAAAAACAAGATTAGGAAGCTATTCAAAAGAAGTTATCGAAAAATATTATTCTATAGATACTATGGCTGATGACGCAATGAAAATGTATGTCAGCATAATTAAAAGTGAAGGTATAAACGATGTTACTAATGATGAATTTGAAGACATTGATGAATATATTTTTCCCTTGCGCAAAAATAAAACTTATGATGTTATGATATCAGGTTACTATGGCTTTGACAACAGTGGTGATGATTCAATATTAAAAGCCATTGTGAACAATCTTAAAGAACTAAAACCCGATATAAAAATACTGGCATTGTCAAATAACCCCAAACAGACTAAAGCTGTTTATGGTGTGGATTCGATTCATAGGTTTAATTTTCCTAAGATTTATTTAAAATTAAAAAACACATCATTACTAATTAGCGGCGGCGGAAGTTTGATTCAAGATATCACCAGCGACAAATCTTTGGCATATTATCTCACTATAATAAGACTTGCCCAAAAATGCGGCACAAAAGTTATGCTGTATTCTAATGGAATAGGACCTATACAAAACAAACACAATTACGCTAAGATAAAGAATACTCTTGATAAGGTTGAATTAATTACTTTACGCGAAGATTCTTCTAAAAAGGAACTTGAAAAAATAGGAGTTAATAACTCAAATATAATTATAACAGCAGACCCTGCTTTTACGCTAAAACCCACTACTGATGAAACAACTGATAATATCTTATTAAAAATGGGGCTAAAAGAAGATTCAGAATTCGTATGTATATCTGTACGTCCTTGGAAAACAATCGGCAATTCTTTTGAAAAAACTATTGCAGCAACTGCTGATTATATAAAAGAAAAATATGGCATTGACAGTGTATTTGTTCCAATGCAGTGTCCTAAGGACGTTGATATTTCAAAAAGAATTTCTTCCCTTGCCACAAAAACAGGCTATATAGCGCCTGAAAATTTGACGCCGCCTGAAATTTTAGGGCTTACTGCACGGTCCAAAATTGTTATAGGAATGCGTCTGCACACGCTTATATATGCAGCCGCTACTTGCACTCCAATAATTGGATTAATATATGATCCGAAAATAAATGCTATAATGGATTATATTGACCAAAAATACAGTATTTCTGTAGATAACCTTAATCCTGTCACGATAACCAGGTATATAGATGAACTTATTTTATCTCATGACGATATTGTAGCTGATTTAAAAAATACAACCGCATTAGCTAAAGAGAAAGCTCTTGATACTGCTAAACTCGCAGTAGATTTAATTAAAAACGAGGACTAAATATAATATACAGCTAGAATTATGTATTATGTCTATTTTTATATAACTTAGGCATGTATTAGAATTATTTTTAAAACGAAATAATTTTGTCAATTTCAAACAGCAAGCATATATTTGAGTTAATTACTTAATATATTCACAGTAAAATATAAAGGAAGGTAACTATATGAATTTATTTATATTCAATAATTTGAATAATGATGATGTTGTAACTTCATTATTTAAATTTAAAAGCGATGGAGATGAAGATGCGTATTATCAGGCGGCACGTAATTTGATCTCCTTCTCTAAACACAGGCTGACAGACGGAAATATTATTGATGAATATATTTTGCGTTTAATGCTTGAACAGGACAATTTACCTAATCCTGAAACAATACGTGACTTTTTGCGTCAGGACATAAAAACTGTTTATGATAATCTTTTATGTATAGATTGGGATAAGCTTTGTATATCTCAAGATCTTGTTCCAATTTCTTCTATAATTTCGACACCTATAGAAACCGGATTACATGGATATGCGAGATCTCTTGAAAGTATGATGAATTCAAAATCACGAGAGGCCTTGATGGGCGCAATACTTGCACATGCTGAAGTTTTCGGTACCGGGAGTTCATCAGCATTTGCCGCGTTAAAATGGGAATGTAAATCATTAAAAGGGATTTACAATACAGACCCTATCACATTTGATGACCTTTGCGGTCTTGAATATCAGAAAAGAATACTAATAGCAAATACAGAAAGCTTTATGTGCGGAAAGCCTGCCAATGATGTTCTGCTGACCGGAAGCAGCGGCACAGGTAAATCTTCATGCGTTAAAGCTAGTCTTAACATGTTTAAAGACAGAGGTTTAAGACTTATTGAATTAAAAAAATCTGATTTAGATGATCTGCCGCTAGTTTTCAGAAGCATAAATAATCAAATTTTAAAATATATTATTTTTATAGATGATTTATCTTTTGAGCCTGATGATATGAGTTATAAATTATTAAAAGTTGCCCTTGACGGTCAAGCAGAAACCAGGGGAGGAAACGTTCTAATCTACGCTACTTCCAATAGAAGAAACTTGATTAAAGAAACGTGGGCTGACCGCGAAGGTGGTATGAATGATGAAATTCACAGGAGCGAAGCTCTCTCAGAAAGAAAATCATTAGCAGCACGATTTGGAATAAATTTAAGTTTTCTAACTCCTACACAAAAGGAATATCTCAATATAGTTTCAGACATGTTAAGAAGAGAAGATATTCAAATGGATGAGAATATTCGTTCTAAAGCATTAACTTGGCAAATACAATATAATGGCTTTTCAGGTAGAACGGCCGCTCAGTTTGTTTCAAATTTCCTAAGTGAACAATAATATATTAATTATAAATTATTAATTTTTTATAACAAATACGTTTTAGGTGAAAATTTTGTTGATTTTTGTAGAAAATTGTGAGACAATAAGTATATGGACAATTATGAAATTTTAAAATAGTGGGTGAAAGATTATATGTCAAAACACAATATCAACGATGACTTTTCACAAGATAATATAGATAATGATGTATTAAAAAACGCGTCGAAAGAACTTGAAAATAAAAATTCTAAAATTATTAGAGATAACGATAAAGAAGAAAATTTGAAAGACAATTCAAAAAATAAATTAAATAGTAAAGAAGAACATAAAAGTTCTGAATTTTTTAAAGATAATTCTAACGATGAACAAACCTCATCTACAGATGAAAATAATAATTTAAAATCAACGGCAGATTCTAAAAATAATGATGATGAAATTAAAAGAAGTTCGGTTAAGAACAGTACTATAAAAACAGAAAAGAAAAATTATAAAACAATAAAAATTGTTGCCGCCTCTGCTATTTCTTTAATAGTTTTAGCAACTGCCGGATATGGAATATATGTCAATAGCTACAGTAATATAATGCCTAATACTTATATTGAAAATATAAATCTTGGAGGATTAACCCAAGAAGAAGCTGCAGAAAAATTAAGTCAAGAATATGATCAAAATAGAATTCAGGGCAAAACTTTGAAATTTATTTGCATGGGTGACCAATCCACTATAGATATTAAAAACTTATCTATGCAGTTTGAACCGGAAAAAATGGCTAGTGACGCTTTTCAAGTTGGACGAACAGAAGCCGGCTTTTTTAATAAACTTAAATCTTATACTTCAAGCATATTCTCAGGCAGTAAAGTAAGGCCAGCTGTATCCTATGATGAACAGGCGCTTGCCGGTGCAATTAATGATTTATGCGCCCCGCATGAGATTGAACCGTTAGGTTACACCTTCAGAATCGGTGATAACAACGATATAGTAATCGCTAAACCTCAGGACGGTATTAAGGTCGATATGGAATCTGCTATACAATTGGTTATTGACCAAATTTGTTCTTTTAACTTTGGTGATATTGAATTTATTCCGATTAAGACAAAAGCTCCTGAACTTGATTTGGACGATTTTTATAATTATATAACCAAACCGGCTGAAGACGCGTCATACGCCAAGGACGATAATAATAAAGTCTATGTTGTTCCGGGAAAACCGCAAATCGTCGTTAATAAGTCGGAAATTAAAGCCGCAATTGAACAGCCCGAAGATGATTACAGCATACCGGTTCAATTGGTTAATCCTGCTGTAGACACTGAATTTCTGCAAAGTATCCTCTATGAAGACACTTTAGGAACTTACACTACCGACTATAGCGGAAGCAGCGCTGCCAGAGCCGGAAATATAAGACTGGCTTCAAACACAATCAATGGTTTGGAATTACTTCCGGGAGAAAAATTTGATTTTAATGATGTCGTTGGCAAACGTTCACCGGACAGAGGTTATCAGCAGGCACCGGTTTACGTAGTCAAAGAAGGTAAAACTGTGAGTGAAGTTGATTATGGCGGCGGAATATGCCAAGTATCATCAACACTTTTTTGCGCAATCAACAGAGCGGGTCTTGACGTTATAGCCAGAACCTCACACTCAAAAGACGTAGCATACGTTCCTAAAGGAATGGATGCCACCGTGTCTTGGGGAGGTCCGGAGTTTATATTTAAAAACAGTACAAATTATCCCGTTAGAATCCTTATTGATGCCAGCGGCGGAGTTCTGTCTGTTAGAGTTGTAGGTTCAAATGTCTCTAAACCTAAGATTAACTTAGACGTTCAAAATGATGGAAATTCTATAACAGTTATTAAAACGACTACCAGTTCAGACGGCAGCACAACTCAAGAAACTATCAGCAGTAAAACTCCTCCAACAAAAGAACCTTCAAGCCAAACTACTGCCTCTGCAGAACCTCAGCAATAAATTTGGAAAAATTTTAAAAAACTATTGAAATAAATTATAGTATATGTTATAATTTTTAAATCAATTAAAATACTTCAGGGTTGGGTGCAATTCCCTACCGGTGGTTATAGCCCACGAGCTTATTTTTATAAGTTGATTTGGTGAAACTCCAAAGCCGACGGTAAAGTCCGGATGAAAGAAGTCTATATTGTATCGATTATTTAAATACTTGAATACTTTTTTTAAGTATTATAATTTATTTTGGTACTATAACACCCTGAAATTTTAGGGTGTTTTTATTTTGCAAATAATTAAAAATTTATATTATAAAGGGGAATTATTATGACTAACGAAGCCGTAAAAAAGAAAAATTCATTTAAACCCAAAAGTGTTTTGTCAAAACCAGTTATAACGACAAGAATGCTTGTTTCAATTGCTTTATGCAGTGCGATAGCATATGTGCTAATGCTAATTGAAATCGCAATACCTATTGTACCAAGTTTTGTAAAGTTTGATTTTTCAGACCTTCCGGCTCTCATTTGTGCCTTCACTTTCGGTCCGCTTGCCGGAGTATTTGTTGAATTGATTAAAAATCTTCTGCATTTATTAACAACCCATACAATGGGTGTTGGAGAATTATCAAATTTTATTCTAGGCTGCTGTCTAGTTATACCTGCCGGCATTATTTACAAAAAAAACAGAACCCGAAAAGGAGCTTTAATAGGCATGCTTGTCGGAACGATTTGTTTTGCGGCAATGGGATTTTTCTCTAACTACTTTATAGTTTTCCCGTTTTACATAAATGCAATGGGTTTTCCTATGGATGCAATTATAGAAATGGGAACTAAAATCTCACCTATTCTTGACAGTGAACTAAAACTTATAGCTTTATGTATAACTCCTTATAATATTTTTAAAGGCGTTATTATATCAATATTAACATTTTTATTATACAAACGTCTTAAACCAATATTAAAAGGTAAGGCATAAAAATAATGGGCCGCAGAACAAAAGCTCTGCGGCCCAAAAATCAATAAGAAATAAATCATAAAAAAATCTTCTGAAATTATTAACAAGACAATTTGACAAACTTTATTTTATTATTTGTACCTTACACATCATATATATCGTCCCCCGAAGTTCTAAAATAAACTTTTTAATCTAAATAATTAAGAATTTCATAAATCTTTTATATTATTTAAAACCATTCTGTTATATCAAAGAACAAGTTATTGCTATAATCCATAACAAAAACCTTATTTAAAATATGTTCAAATCGTAAATCCTTTAAATTTCCGGATATTTTATAACTTTCAACAAAGTTTGGATTATTAATTAATTCAATACAATGAGTTTTAAAAGACTTGCTCATTTCCCTATGAAGAAACTTTGGAAGTCTTGCGGTCTTGTTATTTTTAATAAAATCCACTGCCAATTCCTCAATAATGCAATCTCCAAAAATTTCATACAAAATCTCATAAAATGCTGTATTTGCCAACTTTCCTGCTTTTTCACTGCTTTTGACTTTTTCGCCCAGCTGTTCAAATAAAGAATAAGGATTATTATCATAAGGCGGTTTTTCTGAAATACTTCTTATACTATTAAAGAATTTTCCGCTGTTATAAAACATATCCACAGCATTTTCAACTTTTTTTAATTTCAGAAGTTCTGACGCTGATATCCATTTTGTTGAAATCACTTCATATGGAGGGAACTCTGCATATTTTATATCCGAAGTAAATCGCTCAGATACCTGTGTGCCTTTTAAGACTTTTAAAAATCCTAACTGCAACATGTCAGGACTCATCGAATACACAAAATTAAAAGATTTAATAAAAGAATTATAATCTTCAAATGGTAATCCAGCTATCAAATCCAAATGAATATGTATATTTTTTGGCTCTGTCAAACGTCTTATATTATACCTTATTTTTTCTAAATCATAATTTCTGTTAACTGCTGTAAGAGCCTCGTGATTTATAGTCTGTACGCCAACCTCAATTTGAAACATATCTTTTGGAGCTGAATTCAAAACCGAAATCAGTTCATCAGTTAAAATACTTGCTTCAATTTCAAAGTGAACTTTGGTAGCAGTTGAATTTTCAATTATATAATTCACTATTTCTACTGCCCGTTTTGAATCACAATTAAAAGTTCTGTCTATCAATTTAACTAAAGGAACCTTTTTATCAAAGAAAAATTTAAATCCTTTTTTAACATATTCCATTGGAAAGTATCTTATCCCATTACTATCTGCCGACGACAGACAATATGCACATCTGAATGGACACCCTCTAGAGGTCTCGAAATACAATATTTTATTTTTAAGATTTTCTATATCCAAAGTTGTATACGGAAACTTCAGACTGTTTAAATCCACACATTCTCCTTGATAAAACCTATTCGGTCGTTTTCCTTGCTGAATCAGTTCCAGCACTTTGCCAATTATTATTTCTCCTTCTCCTCTGATTATTGTATCAATAAAATTGTATTTCTTTAGAAGTTCATCAGAATTATAACCGCTTTCAGGGCCACCGAATATAATTACAATATTTGGCATAGCTTTTTTTATTAATTCCGCAGCTTTCAGAATTATCTCAATATTCCAAATATAGCAAGAAAAGCAGTACACATCTGCACCGCTTTCCACTAATGCTGAATATATAGAACCAATACTGTCATTAATTGAAAATTCCATTAGTTCAGGATTAAATTTTATATTATATTTTTCTATATACCTTATTGCCAAAGATGAATGAGAATATCTGGCATTAACGGCAACAAAAACCGTCTTCATTACTTTTTCTTTCTCCTTATTGGAATCACTTCTCCATCCGGATATTCAACTTCAATATTTTCCAGCTGGGCTCTGAGATTATATTTAACATCCATTATATATTCTTTTCTTAGCTGAGCACGTTCCTGCTCTTCTGCTTGAGTAAGACCATTTTCACTTTTTGCTTTTTTTGCCAGCTCATTTATTCTTTTTATTTTCTTTTGCTCCATATATCCTCCATTATTCAGAGAAACCGTTAGGATTTTCTTTATGCCATTTCCATGCAGTTTCGATTATTGTACCTAAATCATTATACTTCGGTTTCCAATTCAGTTCTTTTTTTGCTTTTTCAGAACTAGCAACCAGTATAGCCGGGTCACCCGGTCTCCGTTCTCCAAGTTCAGCCTTTATATCCACACCGGTAACCTTTCTAGTTATATCTACAACTTCTTTTACAGAAAATCCGTTTCCGTTTCCAAGATTATAAATATTAGATTTTCCATCGGCTCTCATCTTATCAAGAGCAAGAATATGAGCGTCTGCCAAATCAGTAACGTGAATATAATCGCGTACACAGGTTCCATCTTCGGTATTATAATCATCGCCGAATATTGTAATACTATCTCTTTGTCCAAGTGCAGCCTGAAGAATAATAGGAATCAAGTGCGTCTCAGGATTATGGTCTTCACCTATTTTTCCGCTTATATGTGCGCCGGCAGCATTAAAATAGCGCAGTGCAGTGTATTTTATATCATATGCTTCATAACACCACTTAAGAGCCTTCTCGACGGCCAATTTAGTTTGTCCGTAAGGATTAGTAGGAATAGTTGGGTCAGTTTCCATAATTGGTATATTCTGCGGCTCACCATAAGTTGCAGCAGTAGATGAGAATACAATTTTATCCACACCATACTGTTTCATTTTACTAAGCAGACTCAAAGTTGACACAACATTATTATTATAATATTTAAGCGGGTCCTCAACGCTTTCGCCTACCAAAGAATCGGCCGCAAACTGAATGACTGAATCAATTGTATTTTCCGAAAAAACCTTATCTAAAAAATCGCTGTCACGCAAATCACCTATCATTAATTTGCCGCCTAAAACAGCTTTTTTATGACCTTTTTGAAGATTGTCAGCAACAACAACGTCCTCGCCTCTATCAAGAAGTTCTGAAACAGTATGGCTGCCAATATATCCTGCTCCTCCGCATACTAAAACTGACATAATATCTCCTCCATTATTAGTATATATTCTAACTTACATATAAACCTATTTACAAATATGGCTATAGTTTATAACAAATAAAATTGCTTGTCAACAGATAATTAAATATTGTAATGCTATTGTTGACATTAATCGCTAAAAATGATAATATAAACATTATTAAACTATCGTATTATCTATAACTTTGAGGTATTTTTATGGTTAATAAAAAAAATGATTTTAATACAATAAATTTGATACAAACACTGATGAAACCTCTGTTTATGTTTATCATACTATTTATATTTGCACACTCATCCGTTTATGCTTCAGATGATAGTCAAAAAATTGAGGAGACAGCAAGATATGTTCTTTCTCAAGCGACTATACCAACAATATCATCTACATCTGGTGAATGGGCTGTTATTGGAATATCACATTCAGGTCTGAATGTCCCCGATTCATACTTTGACAGTTATAATGCCAGAGTCTCAAATATTTTGGATGAAAAAAACGGAAATTTAGGACGAAAATATACCGAATATTCCAGAATAGCCATTGCGTTAAATTCAATTGGAGCTCCAACCAGCAATATTGGTGAAAAACGATTTAATTTATTTTCATATATTAATGATTATGATAAAGTAATTCTACAAGGTATAAACGGACCTATATTTGCTCTCACCGCTAAGGTATTATGCGGCGACAGCGATATAGAAACAGCTCAAAAATACAAAGAATTTATTTTAAATCATCAAAATTCTGACGGTTCTTTCGGTCTTTCTCAAAATATGCCTGACACTGATATTACGGCAATGGCAATCAGTGCATTGTCTCTGTGTAACGATAGTCAAGAAATAGACAATGCTATCAACAAAGCTTTCTTGTATTTGTCTTCAATACAGAAAAATGACGGCAGTTTTACTGCAAATCCTAATGAGTCAGAAGGAAACAGCGAAAGTATCTCTCAAGTTATAATAGCTATGAAAAGATATGGACTTTCGCCTCATGACAGTTTTTTTACAAAAAATGGATATACACCATATGACGCACTTGATAGTTATAGAATAAGCGGAGGCGGATATCTTCATTTAAAAAGTGATGCCGACGCAAATCAAATTGCCAGCGAACAGGCACTTCTCGCATTGACTGAGGTGCAAAAGCCAGCTAATATGTTAATCTATGACCGAATATGGTTTGACGCTAATGTAAAATATTTAGAGAGTATTACAAAATAACTATAAAAAAGGACATTTAAATGAAAGTTAAAAAATCAGCTAAAATTTTAAATATTAGTATTTTAATTATATTGTGTATAATTCTGTTCTCAGGCTGCTCAACTAAAGACATCTCTAAGTCAAATTTATATGATAATATAAATAATGATTCTTATTCAATATCTTCAGAAAATAAAAGTTACAATAAAGATGAGGGGGGTGCTGTAAGCAGTCACAGTTTCAACAGCAGTAAAAATACAGATTTGTCAGAAGAAAATAGTAATTCTGATACAAATAATCAACAAAGCAATACCAAAATTCCCTCCGAAGATATGAGTTCCAATTCTGAACAGAATGTTATGCCCGAACAAAACGGTACATCTAATACTTCAAACTCACCTGCAAATGACAATCATGAAAACCTCGATACATCAAGTCAGAACACCATAAATAATGAAAGCCAAACAACACAACAGATACCTGATACACAAAATAATCCGTCATCAACTGAAAATGAAGGTTCTGATAGCTCTAACTATTGTTCATTTATTGTCGACTGCAATAAAGCTTTTGAATCCACAGAATTATCACAAAGCTTAAGAGATGTGCTTCCTAAGGACGGAATAATATATTCAGGAAATCCGAAATTTAATCAGGGTGAAAGTATTTTTGACCTGTTAAAACGTCTCATGAAAGAAAATGGTATACCTTTAGAGTTTTCCTCATCTCCTGCTTATGGTTCCAAATATATAGAAGGAATAAACTCATTACACGAATTTGACTGCGGCGAATTATCAGGATGGACATATTTTGTAAACGGCAGCCGCCCAAGTTATGGATGTGATAAATATATAATAAGACCCGGTGATGACATACGCTGGTATTATACATGCAATCTCGGCAATGATATTTGATAAAACTATTCGAAGTTTTATTATTCACTTTTTGCAGATAAAAGAAGAGTAATCAACCGTTTAATAATTTGCGGCATTCTAGTTTAGTTATAATTAATGGAGGATATATATGAAAGATGAATTCTCACGTTTTCACCCAACAATAAATTTTATATACTTTGCAGCAGTAATAACATTTTCAACTATCTATATGAATCCAATACTACTTTCAATATCATTCATTTCAGGACTTATATACTCAATCTATTTAGACGGACGCAAATCATTTCGTTTTAATTTGCTTACTATTTTACCAATTTCTATATTTGCCGCCTTAGTAAATATTGCATTCAATCATAATGGAATGACAATATTATGCTATCTTCCAACAGGAAATCCTGTAACGTTGGAATCTATAATTTATGGAATATGCGCTGCTGTACTTTTATCAAATATAATTATTTGGTTTTTTTGTTTTAGCCGGATTATAACATCAGATAAATTTATCTATCTTTTTGGAAAAATAATCCCCTCACTTTCTCTGGTATTATCTATGATTATAAGGTTTATCCCTCTTTTTAAACACCAGTATCAAGCAGTGTCAACGGCTCAAAAAACATTGACATACAACAATAAAAACAATAAAATTACATCAAAAATAAAACATTCTCTCAATATATTTTCAATAATGCTGACATGGTCATTAGAAAATTCTATTATTACAGCCGATTCAATGAATTCTAGAGGATATGGTTTGAAGGGCAGAACGGCATTTTCAAACTATAAATTTTATTTTAGAGACGGTATAGCGCTGATAATATTGGCAGCGCTTATTATAACGTTAATATTTCTAACATTTGTGGGATATGCTGATATTGTCTTCTACCCTTTCTATGAATTAAATATTACCGGAATTGGAATAGTGGGTTATATTATTTATGCAGGTTTATGTATTTTACCAATGATTATTAACATAACGGAGGACATGAAATGGAATTATTTTCGGTCAAAGATTTAAACTTTTCATATACAAATAACAGGAATAATTTTGCCCTGAAAGACGTAAGTTTTAAAATTAACAGCGGTGAATTTATAACTCTGTGCGGTAAATCAGGCTGTGGAAAGACCAGTCTTTTAAGACAGTTAAAAACAACCTTGTCTCCAAGCGGATTTAGATCAGGCAGTATAAAATACTGCGGTAACGAACTTGAAAAAACAGACAGTTGGGTTCAAGCATCAGAAATTGGCTTTGTAATGCAAAAAGCAGAAAGCCAAATAGTTACCGACAAAGTATGGCACGAAATGGCTTTCGGGCTTGAAAGTTTGGGGTATGACACAGACGAGATAAGGTTAAGAGTCTCAGAAATGGCAAGTTTCTTTGGTCTGCAATCATGGTTTTATAAAGACACAAATACCCTTTCCGGCGGTCAAAAACAACTTCTTAGTCTTGCGTCAGTAATGGTATTAGAACCAAAAATACTTATCCTAGACGAACCTACAGCACAGCTTGACCCAATATCTGCCGGCGATTTTATGCAGATGCTGCTTAAAATTAACTGTGAATTTGGAACAGCCATACTTGTTTCAGCCCACAATCTTGAGGAAGTCGTACCTATTTCCGACAGAATAATTGTTATGGAAAACGGCAGGATAATAGCTGATAATGAACCTCGGTCCGTCATTCTTAATTTAAGGAACACACAAAATGAAATGTTTTCCGCTATGCCGTCACCGGCTCAAATTTACGCCAGTGTTGACAGTGGTTCTAACTGCCCTCTTACAGTACGAGAAGGCAGAGATTGGATAAGCTCATATGTGCAGGATAAGAAAATAAAACCGGTACCGGTTAAAAAAATTGGTTACAAAGAATCTGAAACGGTATTGAAAGCCAAAAATATATGGTTTAGATATGAAAAACGTGATAATGATATTTTAAAAAATATTTCCCTTTCACTGCACAGCGGTGAATGGCAGTCGCTTGTTGGAAGCACCGGAGTTGGAAAGACAACGTTTTTGTCTATCTTATCAGGAACTAAATCTCCATACAGAGGAAATGTTGATACAATGGGAAATAAAGTCTGCCTTTTGCCTCAAGATCCAACAACTATATTTGAAAAAGATACTGTGATGGCTGATTTGGTACAAGATATAAGTCAAAAAGACGAGACTTATCTTCAGAATATAATTAATTTATGTGACCTTTCTGAATTACTATATATGCACCCATATGATTTATCCGGCGGCGAACAGCAGCGTGCCGCTTTAGCTAAAGTATTGTTAAAACGCCCAAGAATATTGCTTCTTGATGAGCCGACAAAAGGACTTGACGCTTTATTTAAGAAAAAGTTAGCCGGAATACTCCTGAACTTAAAAATCCGAGGAATATCTATCATTATGGTATCCCATGATATTGAGTTCTGCGCTCAATATTCAGATAACTGCGCATTTCTGTTTGACGGAGAGATTATTTCTAAAGATGAGCCTCGTGCATTTTTTTCGGGAAACAATTTTTATACTACATCCGCAAATAGAATTGCCAGACATATAATTCCGAATGCAATAACTACCGATGATGTTATATATGCTATAGGAGGTTCCCCTGTCATAACCAAAAGTCCGCCAAATCATGATAATCACAATTCAGGCACACCCCCTCAGCTTACGCCGGTTAAAACAAATATAATAACAGACAAAGCATCAAAAGGCTCGGTATTTTTCTCAATATTATCCTTATTATTAATACCGTTATGTATATTTTTAGGAATGAAGTTTATATCTGAAAGACCATATTATTATATAAGTATCGCTATTATTTGTCTTTCTATAATACCGTTTGCCGTTATGTTTGAGGGCCGAAAACCTCAGGCGCGTGAACTTGTTACTATAGCAGTGCTTTGCACTATAGGTGTTGTTGGAAAAATTGCATTCTATATGATTCCTCAGTTTAAGCCAACAGTTGCTATTATAATTATTTCCGCAATGGCTCTTGGTTCTCAGCGAGGCTTTCTGATTGGAGTAATAACAGCATTCGTATCAAACATATTTCTCGGACAAGGTCCATGGACGCCATGGCAGATGTTTGCCTGCGGTCTTATAGGTTTCATATCCGGATTTATGTATAAAAAAGAGGCACTGCCAAAAACGACAGTGCCAATATGTATATTTGGATTTTTAATAACTCTGTTAATATACGGCGGGATTATGAATCCCGCGGCTTTAATAATGGCCAATGATACAATATCTATGTCCACTCTTGCCGCTTATTATATATCAGGAATCCCATATGACATTATACATGCGGCTTCAACTGTTATATTTTTAATAGTTTTAGCAAAACCTATGCTTACCAAACTTGATAGAGTTAAGAAAAAATACGGTCTTCTCCTCAAAGGCAGAAATTCATATAACTAATTATTAAACTCATCTTTAAAGAAACATAATGCAGTCATTTTGGAAACTTCTGATCTGGCTGCATTTTCTTTTGGGGCAAACCGTCCATCCCCCACGCCATTTATAATTCCGGCTGCTCTAAGATGCTTGACGCTATTTTTCGCATATTCGTCTATATCCAGATAATCACTAAATTCATCTTCCAAATTCATTTCAGATTCCATAGATTGTCCGTATAACTTTTCATAAAATCTATCTATGATTACACAAATATCTTCACGGGTTATATAGTCATTAGGTCTGAACTCCCCATTTTCAAAACCATTTACTATACCATTTGCCGAAGCCCAATTAACATTATCAAAATACCAGTCGCTTTCATTGACATCATTAAATTTCAATGAATTGCCCTCATCCGATTGAATATTGTTTTCTGCATTCCAAATTCTTGAAAGTACAGACACAAATTCTGCTCTTGTCATTGAATCCTCTGGTCTAAAACTCTTATCATTATCACCAAGCAATATTTTTTTATCTGACAAAACTTTTATATAATTATATGCCCAATAATCTTGTGAAACATCAGAATAAATTAGACCTTCTTCAATTATGTTATTTGGCGTTGCTTCAGGACCGGCGGTTACAGCAGGTGAACTTGTAATCTCAGGATCAGAACTTGTGCCTGAGCCATTCGAATCTGTTTCGTTCTGATTCGTATAATCATCCGTATAATATAACTTTACAACATCACCGTTTTTAAGTTTATAAGAATCCATCCCAACACTTGGACTTGTTCCGTTTACCGAATACAACCATCCGCTGTTTTTGCCGTTAGTGTATTCGCCAATTGTAACGCCGTTTGGTGAAGTTATTGAAGAAATATATCCGGAGTCCAATCCCTTTGCAGTATATCCATTTTCGATTAAAACTGTTTTAATTACGCTTAAAGCTGTATCGTTTGAAGAAACAGTCTTTTTAACAGGTGATATCCATGTAGGATATGAACCGGTATGTTTTTCATCACCATGAGCCGTATCACCAATAACTGACACTGTTACCGTGATAGATGAAGTTCCGCCCCCTGTGCTTCCTCCGCTGTTTCCAGATCCGCTGCTGGAACTTGACGAATTTTTAAGAGGCTTTATATCATAAATATTATATGTTCCATAACTATCTAAACCAACATATGAAATAATAGCCCTAAATCCCTGCTCAGTTGCCAGCTTATTAAAGTCTGTATTATCTACATATCCAAATCCGCTGCTATCCTCAAGAGCATAGGAAAGCAGTCCCGAAATCAGGCTGTTACCATTTTTTATAAATCTGGAATCATTTAATGAATTAATTCCCAAAGAAGATAATCCGATAATTACCATAGCGTCAGTATTTGATGAACCTAAGCTTCCGCTTGATAATTGTTTTTCAGACAATATATTTACTATTTTGTCTACTGCCGTCTTTATTTGACTATGTATCTTTGTATCTATTCCTACACTTTCTGCTGAGCTAGCTAAATAATACTTAGAAAGTGCGTTTAATACCATTGCAGATGAGTCATAATCCGGATAATTCACACCTTCCCAGGTATATCCCCAGATACCGTCAGAATTTCTGCTGGTAAGTATATATTCCAGCAGCGCTTCGCGAGTTAAGTTTCCGTTAACAGTAAAGTCTCCTGAATCATATAGAAGCATTGCAAAAACTGCATCAGTTACATATGTAATATCAGATACGTTATGGTTTGATATTTTTTCTATTAAATCAAATACTTCACCATCTGTATTTTTCAGTTTTTTAATATCTGCACCTATTGCTTTCAATGCAAAACCATCTTTTGCTATTGTTCCAATAGATTCAGAATCATAAGCGTCATCAATAAGTAATTGTTTTGCTTCTGATTTGTTTTTAAGTTTTAAAGAATAGCCGCCGCAAACCATATCAAATATAGACCAAGCCTCTGTTGACTCAGTATATAAAGATGATATGTTACTCATCAAAAGCTTTATTTTTTTATCTATAACAGTTTCAGGAATTGAAGAAGAGGTCGGCGATGGTGACGAGCTTCCAATATTGGGTATTTCAGTTGGAGCAGAAGTAACCGTTGCTTCAACAGGAACTTCTGTAGGTGACGGGGACGCACTTTCAACAACTGGTGCTTCAGTTGGAGACGGCGTAGCTGTTTCTTCACTTTCTTCCTCTACAGTTACCTCACACCAAGGCAAAACAATATATGTAAAATCATCAGAATAACTCTCAGCGGAAATAAAATACTTTCCCGGAGTTTCAAAAGATAATTTAAAGTTTCCGTTATCGTCTGTTACTATTCCGGTGTCCTTTAAGTCATATTTATCAGTACCTGATAATATTTTTATATCCGATATCGCCTCGGTATTTGCTTCAATAGTTTCCTGCGGATAACAACCAAAGAATGAAACATACCCGCTAAGATTCAAATTAACTTCCTGATTAGGTACAGCTGTCACATTAGTTTTATCGAACCATGAGAATACGTCGCTCCAATATGACTTATCCTGATATAAAAATATTCTGACATCATCATTGTCTTCCAGATAAGATTTATCAGCAGTATATCCGGTATATGAGCCATACAAAGGATTTAGAACGCCATCATTCGGCTGAATTCCATTCACAAAAAATGAAGACGCCGAAGCATCTGCACCTAAGATTTTAGTAATAAACCCACTGTTTATATCTAAATAATCTTTTGCGGTGTCGGCTGTAAATCCTTCAGAGAGCAATGTTTGATGAACAGCAATCAAAACGTCCAAAATGCTTACTTGACCGTCGTCTTCATTTTCATAACCGTATTGACACGCTAAATCAGATGAAACTGTGAGCGTTTCCGGAGCAAAATAAAACTCATCACCGGAAAGCGAAACAGTAACTGTCTTTTCCTGACTGCCCGATGCAAAAACAGCACCGCTCATAGCAGACAGGCAGATTATAACAGCAAGCAAAACTGAGATAAGCTGGCGTACAAATTTTTGTTGTTGATAGTTTAGATTTTTCATAAAATCCCTCCATAAAATAAAAATGCCTGTACAAGGTAAAGTGTACAGACACAAAAAACACAGTGCGCTATGCAATGTGTATTTGCCAAATCCAATAACCCTGTGGACCACAAAATGCAGATAAAGGCAGGTCTTCCGACTTAGCTTCAACATATTTGGCACCTTCCCAAGAAAACTCAGTGGTATAAGCCAAACACTAGGCGTCACGGCAGCAAGGTCTGTTTGAGAATTTCACTCATATTCCCTATTATCGCTGAAATCAGCGCACCTTTATCTCTATTCATTTGTAAATTAACTTCTAGGAATTTTGTTCTAAATTTCTGACAAACTCTTTCAGTTTATCAAAACTTTCCTCACTGATGACATGTTCAATCCTGCATGCATCAGTAAGAGCAGTTTCTTCAGATACCCCTATTTTCATCAAATACTTGCTTAAAAATCTATGGCGTTCATAAATTTTTTCTGCTATATCTCTGCCAGATGGAAGCAAATCAATATATCCATGAACATCCACAGATATATAACCGCTTTCTTTAAGTGATTTGACAGCACGGCTTATACTCGGCTTAGTATATCCGGTCTCAGTAACTATATCAATTGACCGAACTTTATCTCCTTTGTTTGATAACACCAATATAGTTTCAAGATAATTTTCAGCCGACTCCATTATTTTCATCCGTACCACCTCACTTAATTTACGTATATTTTTAATATAATTTTATCATAACGACAAAAGTTTGTCAAGATTTATCAAAAATACCGTTCAAAATATGATTGATAAATTCACTATAATTATAAGTATATCATCCAACATTAAAAAACCTTTAAAAATTAGTAAACAGATTGACAAAAATAGTTTCGTATATTATGATAAGTAATAGTAATTTTGCGTATTAACTATATAAAAGGAGAGGGAAAATGATTAATAAACTTAAAGAACTCTATAAAAAATATGAGGAAGTTATTCTATATTTATTTTTTGGAGTTTTAACAACTATTATTTCAGTTGGTCTCTACTGGCTTCTTGGTGTAATGTTTGACTATATTGCCGCAACATCAGGCAACAGCGGATTAACTCTTCAAAATAACGGTTTTATCAACTCTTCATGTGTTGTGTTTAAAAATATTATAGCCATTTTGTTTGCATATATAACAAACAGAATATTTGTTTTTAAAAGCAAAACATCCGGTTTTAAAGCTATAACTTTAGAAATGCTTAGTTTTTTTGCTGCAAGATTGACGACTATGGTATTTGAGGTTATTTTTATGTTTGTAACAGTAAATGTATTTGCTCTTCAACCATTATTAATGAACATAATTGCACAGTTTGTTATAGTAGTTCTAAACTATGTTTTCAGTAAACTTTGGATATTCAAAAATGAAGACTCTGCAGAAAAAACTAAATAGTATTATTTGCGGAGTTCGGATATATTAAAATTACAAATACCAATAAAGGATGTATTAGTTATGAAAATGTCTTACAAAATTATTATTTCTTTAACTGTTATATTAATATTGGGCTTATCAGGACTTTTTACATATGAATACTATATTAATAAAAATCAGCCAAGTCAAAATCAAGAAGAAGCCGAGAATACACAAGACAATGTTATAACATCAGACTTTGAATCTGAGAAAAAACCAATAGTTCCATTTACTTCAATGACGGAATCAAATGGCAGCTTATATATTACAAAATCACTTTCCTCTTCTGCCAATTTAGAAAATGTAAATATTATTCCTATCGAGTCTGACTTTTTTACAATAATTGGCGAGGATGTATATTATATAACAAACGGAAGCGATGAATTTGCTCCGGAACTTAGACGGTGCGGTTTAGATGGAAACAATGACGTATCAATAAGCGAATTTGTCTCTCCGCTTGGCTCACCTGTAGTTATTGGTGACTATATTTATTCTGCTTACTACACTGATGCCGATGAAGGTCTGAATAACGGAATATATAAAATTAACATAGGTAGCGGTGAAACTGAAAAAGCAATTGAAGGTGAATATTTTATTTATGGATATGATAATGATAAAATTTATTATACTTCAAATTTAGAAAACCGCGGTTCAGGGACAATACTTCACCGCATGAATTTTGACGGAACAGATAAAACTGAAGTTCTTAATTTCAGCGTAAGAACTGACAGTATTGTTGTTTATGATAAGTATATATTTTTCTCAGCATATGACGATATTAGCCACTGCTACAAAATATACAGGTCACCTAAATCAGGAAAAGGAAATATTGACGCTTATAGCTTCGAATGTTTCTCCAACGTTTTTGACGTAATAGACGGAAGACTGTATTATCAGGCAAATTCTGCAGTGTATTCATCCGAAATCAACGGGGATAATGAAATAAAACTTGCAGACATTGATGAGAAAAATGACAGCGCTTATGGATTTAAAAAGTTTGACAATAAAATTTATTTTTACGAAAAGTCAACTCAAGGAGACATCCTATATCAGGCAGATCTTGAAACAGGTGAAAAATTAAATATAAGCAAATAATTTATTAACTCATAAATGAATATTATCATAATTAAATTCACTGTCAACCTTTGTATCGTTAACAAAGATTACATGCAGTTAAATTTGCTGCATGTATCATAAAACTATTAAATAAATATAAAAGGAGTTTATAATGCCATATATCACAATAGAAGGCGGAGAATTATCTCCGTCACAAAAGGAAGACTTAATTAAACAAGTTACTGAAGTCTCTTCAAAAATAATGAAAATACCTTCAGATTTTTTTATGGTCACAATAAAAGAACTGCCGGATAATAACATTGGTATTGCCGGAAAAACAATAGACAAAGTAAAGGCAGAATATCTAAAAAATAATAAGTAAAAAATTCTTATATTAAATTAAATATAAATTATAAAGAGGATAATATGAAAAAAACTATACTATTTTTTCTCTTAGATAAGTATTCGGATTGGGAATCAGCATATGTTTCATCTTTAATAAATGCATTAGGTGAAAATAAATATGCCGTTAAAACTTTTTCGTTATCTAAAGAACCCGTAAAATCATTAGGCGGTTTTACATTAATCCCTGATTATGACTTAGTAACCGCACCTAAAGACTTTGAAGGATTGATATTAATTGGCGGTATGTCCTGGAGAACGGAATCTGCAAAAAAAGTAAAACCTTTTGTAAAAATAGCTTTTGAAAACAAAAAAATTCTAGGAGGAATATGTGATGCCGCAGGATTTTTAGCCACAATTGGAGTGTTAAATAATATAAGACATACAGGAAATGATTTAAATGATATCAAACAATGGGCAGGAGATTCATATTCAGGAGAAGAAAAATATATTTTAGAACCCGCTGTCTGTGATAAAAATATAATAACTGCCAACGGAACTGCGCCGCTGGAATTTGCTTTGGAAGTTTTAAAAGCCTTGAAAGTGGCTCCTGAACAGAAAATACTCGAATGGTATAACTTTCACAAATACGGGTTTTATGAAGCCCCAATGCCTGAAATATAATCGGAGGAAAATATGAAGAAAAAAGATATTTTATTCACACAGGATGATTTTATATTTTCCTACCGTGCAGCAGGGATACTTGTTCACAATAATAAAATTTTAATGCAGAAACCTAAAAATGATGACGTATACTCATTTATCGGCGGGCATGTCTCATCATGCGAAACTTCTGAAGAAGCGTTGAAAAGAGAATATATGGAGGAACTGCATGCTGATATAAATATTAATAATTTATTCGCTATTGGCGAAGTCTTTTTTCCGTGGAAATCAAAACCTTGCCACCAAATTAGTTTATATTATAAGGTTGAGCTAAAGAATTTATCTGACATTCAGCTTAATGGAACTTTTCCCGGATATGATGAGCTTAACGGAAAACGGTATGACTTGGATTTTTGCTGGCTTGATTTAAACACTTTAAATGCTGTAAAAATTTATCCAGTAGAATTGGTTCCGTATATAATAGAAAACTCTAACAATATTGTACATTTTATAAGCCGGCAATTATAGGGTGAGTTAAATTAAACTTATAATATTAATACACATTATGTATTTGCTATATTGATAGTAAATACATAATGTTTTTGTTTATAAAATTGACTGTAATAAACTATCTATTTCAAAAATATTACGGAAAACGGTGCTCTTTTCATGGTTAAAAGCCTGAGGACAGCGCTGTTTTCTCACAATTATAGAGTTTTTTGTGTGATTTGATATAACGGCTTTGTTTCTTTAAAGCCACTTTTATTTATATTATTTAACAGGATTAATATTCAACTTTATTGGTTCAATAATATTAGTTTTATATAATCAACTTTATATATCCTAAATCTCATACCAAACAATTCAATTATTTTATTATATTTAAATATCTAATATCTGTTTGACTGTAAAACATAACAAAATAACTATTGTTTTACCTTAAGTATTATGATAAAATGAAGTGTAATAATTTCAATTTTTAGGAGTGGACAATATGAAGATTAAAAGATTGCTTGCCGGACTCACTGCAGCCTGTATGATAACTGCATTAACTCCGGTCTTCGCGAAAAATGATTTAACTCTCTATGACGGACAAGTTTCTGTTGAGACAGCAACAAAAAACGGACTTCTTGCCTTTCCGGGAGCTGAGGGCGGCGGAAAATATACAACCGGTGCCAGAGGAGTCGAAAACCCTGAAGTATACCATGTCACTAACTTAAATGAAAATGGTGCCGGTTCTTTTGCTGACGCAGTCTCTCAGCCTGGAAGAATTATTGTTTTTGATGTAAGCGGCACTATAAATTTAAGCAACACATTAAATATACCTAGCAACAACTTAACTATACTTGGTCAAACCGCCCCGGGCGACGGAATAACTTTTGCAGGTTCTGACCTCCTTTTATCCCACGGTGTTTCAAACGTTATTTTGAGATACCTTAAAATTCGTCCTACTGATGACAATGAGGGTGAACCCGATGGCTTGGGCGGAAGATGGAACCATAATATAATTATAGATCACTGCAGTGTGAGCTGGAGCGTGGACGAAATGCTGACTTTATATGCAGGCTCCAGTGAAAAAACTGAGTATACCCCGTCAACCAACATAACTATGCAAAATACAATTGGTGCCGAAAGTTTAAGAATGTCTGACCATTTTAAGGGCGCTCATGGATACGGAGCAATTTGGGGCGGCGGTCTTGCAAGCTATCATCACAATTTGCTTGCCCATCATGACAGCCGCAGTCCAAGAATGGACAGAGAGCTTGTATCTACAGATGTTAGGAATAATATAATTTATGACTGGGGCATTACAAATTCAGCCTACGGTGCCGAACCATATTCTTATAATTATATTAAATCTTTGGATAATCCTGAAAAATATCCTATTGTTTCTAAGAATCCATCAAACGTAAATTGGGTTAATAACTATTATAAATTTGGCCCCGGAACAAAAGAAAATTTAAGAAGCCGAATTTATGATATATCAAATGATCTTCCTGAAATAACAAAAGCAAATTTCTATATTAATGGAAATTATGTAACTGGCAATGACGAAGTTACATCTGATAACTGGAAAGGGATAAATTTCCCAGAAAAAGCTGAAAAATTATCATCTCCTGTTAATATGGATATTTATGATATAAAAACTCAAACTGCACAAGAAGCATATGAGCAAGTGCTCGCTGAATCAGGCGCAACGCTGCCGAAACGTGATAGTATAGATGCAAGAGTGGTTGCTGATGTAAAAAATGGAACGGGACGAATAATAAATAATGCAAACGAAGTTGGCGGTATTATTAAAACTGAAAATATTAGCCGTGTGTTTGAGATACCAAGTGATTGGAAAACTTCAAACAATATGGGAACTGCCAAAGAAACCGATATTATTAAAAGTGGAAAATGGACCGGTTATACCTGGATTGAGGCATATGTAAATGATTGGACTGAAAAACAGCCAAATCCTGAAAATCCTGACATTATAGTTACTGAACCCGCTATACAATCTCTAAGTGATGAGATTAACGGGCATAAAATAGAAAATGGAAACTGGGCTGTTTTATTTGACAACGAACAATTAAGTTATAAAGCTATAGGTATCCCTCCTAAAAACTCTGATACCAGTGTTGTAAAAATGGAACTCTATGACGGTGCAGAATTAATTAAAACATATGACAATTCTGCAGAAATAAACGATTCAATCTCTCTTGCACCAGGAATACATTATTTGAGTTCTAAAGCATATAACAATAAAAAAGAATCAACACAAAGTCCTACGTCAATTGTATACGTTAAATCTTCCTCTGATTTCGGAACCTTTGAACATACGCAAATTGGAAAGCCTTCTTTTGACGGAAAGGGCGGCTCTTCAATGGATATTGATGGAACCTATACAATAAGCGGAAGCGGACTTATTGGCGGCACAGAAGATTCATGTGATTTTATGTATAAACAGGTTACAGGTGACTTTGATATAACGGCTAAAATTGTTGACATACCAAAATATGAGAATGGTCAAATAAGCGGTTTAATGTTACGTGAAAGCTTAGACAACGGTTCAAAAATGGTAATGCTGGCAGACGGATGGTTAAAATATGGCGAAAACGTAAGAGCAGTTTATCGTACTGGTAAAAATCAAGACGCTGAAACTTCGTTTTTTAGAAAGGCTGACGGCTCGGTTCTTGATAATGCAGGTTCCTATGATACATCTAAAGAAGAATGCAGAGTTCCACAACATATGAGAATGCAGAGAACTGGAAACACGATAACATTATCCGTTTCAGATGACGGAAAAGATTGGACGAATAATCCAAGACAGCCACAGTCGATAGAAATTCCAGGATTATCTGATACTATATATGTTGGTATTGCTACTGATTCAATCCAAGGCGTTCCTGTAAAAGACTATTTTTCACAGGCTAAGTACAGCAATATAATTTTAAATGGAAATACGGACGCATTGAATGAACTTTATTATTTAAACAATCCTGTTATAAATGGTAATAATGTTAAAGCCAGTATCATAAATAAGGGAGAAACTGCATTTTTTATTGCCGCGTCATATGATGAAAATGGTAATGTTTTAGATGCCGAACTCAGAGAAGTAAAAGGGCAAGAATCCCCGACAGAAATAGATATAACGCTTTCACCTGATAATGGAACTGTTAAAACATTTTTATGGTCAAATAATTTTGAAACTTGCATAATGAAATAACTACAAATAAAAAATAATATATAGCTAAACTTATTAGAATCAGAAAAAACATAAACTAAAAAAGAGTTCTTATGGTAAAATAAAACCATAGGAGCTCTTTTTTATACTGCACGTACATATTTTGTATGGTTCATAACTTATTTCTCTTAATTTTTTACTCCATATTTATTCCCATACACATTCTTCGCTTTATCAGTATAGTAATTTACAAACTCAGTTTTGCTTTCTGTGTATGCGTCTCTATTATTTTCGTAACGTTTCCATAAATCTAGTTTTAGCTTTTCATATAATTTTGCAATATCCTTATTTTCTATTAAATAATCTCTAAAATACAACTCGTCATTATCTCCAAAACGCCTCAAATGTAAATGAAACATTTTATCTGCAAATCCGCACGCAGTATAGCCCTTGTTAAATGACATGCGAGCAATACTTTCTGACATACATATATAATCATTTTCAACTAATATTTTCTTAATATAATTAAATTTGCATTCATTTGTTGTTTCTAATAATATATCAATAATTGGCTTAGCTTGAATTGTTTCAATAGATGTACTGCCGATATGACTTATTCTTTTAATATAACCATACGGTAATATTTTTAAGATATTCTGTTTTTCATCCTCGTACCAATTTTTCCAATATAATTTATGCTCAGTTAAATAAATAGGAAACAATTGCCACAATTCCTCAAGCGCCATATTAGATAAATCTTTAGGCAAAATAATCACCACCAACAACATTTCATAAAATTTTTATAAAATTTACTGAGCCTGCTTTATTGTTCCGTCTCTATAAGCTTCAAGCAAATCTTCCAAATCTTTAATTTGTTCTTTTATTACCTCACCCTCATCAATATCCGCCACCATCTTCCTCTTTCCCGCTTTTTCCAAAACTACTGTTTTAGAGTGTATATCAAGCTCTTCCATAATAGCTTTTTGCTTTGATTCAAAAGGTTCATGCGATGTTAAAATAAGCCCGTGGGAGTTGTATAATAACGTGTAACCTGCTATACCGGTCTTTGGATGATATCCCTTTGAAAGCCCGCCGTCTATAACAAACAACTTGCCTCCGGCTTTTATGGGGCTTTGACCTTTTCTAATTTCAACAGGAACATGTCCGTTAATAATATGTGACATTGCAGGAGAAAGCCCAAATTCCTTAAGTATTTTTATACATATATCACGTTTTTCAACGTTTGCATAATACGGATTCTTTTTTTCTATATGCAGTTTAGGCTCGTCAATAAAATATTGTTCAAAAGTAGTTATTTTGTCCTTACCAAAGAGCGGAGATTTCGGACCGCACCATAGATACCACAGCAAATCCTCAACATCGGAATGCTCACTAGTTCCATTCTTAACTTTCATGCCTTGTCTGACTTTTCTATCTATTTCATCAAATAGTTTTTTACCTCTGAGCTTTTTACCAAAAATATCAACTGTGGCAAAATTTCCGGAAGGCGTCATAGGAATACAGCCGTGAAACATCAAGTTAGAATTATAGCTGTTATAAATAGAACCTCTCTCACACATAAAATACATGTGTTTTTTTAGTCTTTCACTTGTCATGAATGCAGTTCTAAGTCTTTCCATTACCTCTAATTCGTCATCAGTAAGTTCATATGGATTTTCCGGGTCAATTGTAGGAAAGTTTTTGTCAACAAGCTCATATTCCTTTCCGTCAATAATTATTGTTCCCTTATCATAATCTATTTTATCTAATAAAAGCCGCCCTTCCATTTTATACTCGGGATGACGCTTTATAACTTGTCCTTCAAGTTTAAATTGTATAATTGTTATCGCCTTATGTATTTTAGAAATAAGTTTCTCATCATGCTTGCTATATTCAGTCACATCAATATGTCTTGGAATAAACTGTTCACAATCATCTTCCGCATAGGCCTCCATTGCAAAAATCGCCAAAGGACGTACACTGATTCCATACTCACCTTCTATAGTGTTCATATTATCAAATTTAGAACTGAGTCGTATCACATTCGCTATACAAGCCATACTTCCAAATGAAGCGCCCATCCATTCTATATCATGATTGCCCCATTGTATATCCACGCTATGATGATTCATTAAAGTATCCATTATTATAGGCGCACCGGGGCCGCGGTCATATATATCGCCTATTATATGAAGACGGGCTATAGCCAGTCTTTGAATTAGATTTGACATAGCAATAATAAAAGCGTCAGCACGGCCTATTTTGATTATCGTTTCGACAATTTGCTTATAATACTCATTCTTATCCATTTCATAATCCTGAGAATGCAGCAATTCATCAATAATATATCCGAAACCTTCCGGAAGCGCCTTTCTAACAACTGAACGTGTATACTTTGAAGCGCTTACTTTACACACTTCAATAAGACGATGCAGTGTCAGGGTGTACCATTCGTCAAGGTCCTCAATATCTTCTTTTATAATTTCCAGTTTTTCTTCAGGATAATAAATCAATGTCGCCAAAGACTTTCTCTCGGACTCAGGCAAAGTGTGCTCAAAAACCATATCTATTTTTGATTTTATTACACCGGACGCATTTTTTAAAATATGAATAAATGATTCATACTCTCCATGTATATCACTTAAAAAATGCTCTGTCCCTTTTGGGAGATTTAAAATTGCGTTTAAATTTATAATTTCCTCAGACGCTTTCCTGATAGTTCCATAACGCATATGAAGAAGCTTTAAATATCTATAATCACGTTTTTCTCTATTGTTATCAGTTTTATCACTTTTCATAAAACAAAAACCATACGGAATTATCCGCTTTTCCTTTCGTAATAATTAAATGTCCAATCGCGGCAAAAGGTGCTTATTAAGTAAGCACCTCTATTCCTTTTTCCTCTGCGGCGCGTCTTGCCTCTATTGCTTCTTTCAGCATCATATCTTTAACTTTCATAAGTCTGATTTGGGTTGAACGCTCATTCTCATCAAGTTTCATAGTAATATATTTTATTTGACGCTGATATTCCGGTATCATAACGTGCTCGAGAGCATTTACACGCCTTCTTGTCTTTTCAATTTCATCCGCCATTAACTGACACGATTTTTCACATTCGGCAAGCTTCAGCATATCCGGAAAAACAGAGTTCAGAGATGCTACCGCATCGTCTAAATCTCCCGAAGTAAATGCAAAACCATATGAATAAATATCATTCTCAGCCGGGGTTCTTGTCTGATAATCAAATACAGGTATCTCAACACTCATAACATTCTGCTTAGACACATTAACTGAAACCGACTGCTTAGGCGCCAATAAAGCGGTCTTTAAAGCGGGATCATTCATAACAGCGGCCGCAAGCACAAATTTCTTATTTGCTTCCTCTATTCCTTTTTCAACCTTCTCACGCAGCTCCTTATTAAACCGTACCAAGTCAAGAAAACGCCGCATAAGTTCATCACGTTTATCCTTTAACAGTTTGTGACCTCTAAGAGCTGTTACCAGCTTTTTCTTTAGCCGTGTAAGCTCCATTCTGGTTGGATTTACTTGTGTCATTGCCATATGAATTCCTCCTAACTCTTTTCTTCCTCATAATATTTGTCAAGAAATTCATCTTTAATTCTCTTTAACTCGCTTCTCGGCAAAATTGACAAAAGCGACCATCCAATACTTAATGTCTCCTCAATATCACGGTTTGTTTGATATCCCTGCGAAACATATTTTTTCTCAAATTCATCAGCAAACTTTGCATACTTTTTATCTATATCAGTTAACGCGGCCTCGCCTAAAATAACCATAAGTTCTTTAGCGTCTTTTCCTCTTGCATACGCTGCAAACAACTGATTCATAGTATCTGCGTGATCACGTCTTGTCTTGCCTTCTCCTATACCCTTATCTTTCAAACGTGAAAGCGATGGAAGCACGTCTATAGGCGGCATAATATTTTTTCTGTATAATTCACGGGATAATATTATCTGACCTTCAGTAATATACCCTGTAAGATCAGGAATAGGATGAGTCTTGTCATCCTCCGGCATTGTAAGAATAGGTATCATCGTTATTGACCCCTTTTTACCTCTCTGCCGTCCGGCTCTTTCATATATTGTAGCAAGGTCAGTATACATATATCCTGGATATCCGCGTCGTCCAGGCACTTCTTTTCTTGCTGCACTGACCTCTCTTAAGGCGTCAGCATAATTTGTAATGTCAGTCAGGATAACCAAAACGTGCATATCCTTTTCAAAAGCCAAATATTCTGCCGCTGTCAGCGCCATACGCGGAGTTGCAATACGTTCAACAGCAGGGTCGTTAGCCAAATTTACAAACATAACGGTTCTGTCAATTGCTCCGGTTTCTTTAAAACTTTCAACAAAAAAGTTAGATTCCTCAAAAGTTATACCCATAGCTGCAAAAACAACCGCGAACTGCTCATTCTTTCCTTTTACAGTCGCCTGTCTGGCAATCTGTGCCGCCAGCTGCGCATGCGGAAGTCCGCTTGCAGAAAATATTGGAAGTTTTTGTCCTCTTACAAGAGTGTTAAGTCCATCTATAGCAGAAATACCAGTTTGAATAAACTCCTCAGGATAATTTCTGGCAGCCGGATTCATAGGAAGACCATTTATGTCCATTCTTTTGTCAGGCAATATTTCAGGACCATTATCAATGGGACGGCCAAGCCCGTCAAAAACTCTGCCCAGCATATCTTCAGAGACACCAAGCTCCATGCTTCTTCCCAAAAATCTTACCTTACTTGTTGATAAATTTATTCCCGTTGAAGGCTCAAACAATTGTACCATAGCATCACTGCCGTCAATTTCCAAAACTTTACAGCGGCGTTTCTCGCCGCTGGATAATATGATTTCACCCAAGTCATTATAGTTTACATCTTCCACACCGCGCACCAGCATAAGAGGGCCGGCAACTTCTTCAATGGTTCTATATTCCTTTGGCATATTAATCAGCCTCCCTTGTGAGCATACCAGATATTTCGCTATTTAAGTTTTCAAGGATTTTTTTATATTCTCCGTCTATATCATCTTCATTATAATATTTAAATCTTCCTATCTGTTCACGTACCGGAAGATTCACCAAACTTTCAACATCTCCGCCCCTGTTTAAAGCTTCTATGCTATTCTCATAAAAATCTATAATAAGCTTCATCATATAATATTGTTTCTTTAAAGGCGTATAGGTATCTACGTCATGAAAAGCATTCTGATGCAGAAAGTCCTCACGTATACTTCGCGCGGCTTCAAGCTTTATCCTGTCAGTTGGAGACAATGCGTCCATTCCAACCATTTTAACTATTTCATCCAATTCAGACTCTTCCTGAAGCAGATGCATTATATCATTTCTTAAATTCATCCAGTTGCCGTTTACATGCTCATTAAACCATTTTTCCATTGTGTCAATATATAAAGAATAACTTGTAAGCCAATTTATAGCCGGGAAGTGTCTTTTATACGCCAAATTTGCGTCAAGACCCCAAAAGACTTTAACGATTCTAAGCGTTGCCTGAGATACCGGTTCTGAAATATCTCCTCCCGGAGGAGACACGGCTCCTATTACAGAAAGAGCGCCTTCTTTGTCATCACTTCCCAGAGTTACAACACGTCCGGCACGTTCATAAAACTGTGCAAGCCGGCTTCCCAAATATGCAGGGTATCCCTCTTCACCAGGCATTTCTTCAAGTCTTCCTGACATTTCTCTCAGCGCCTCTGCCCAACGTGAAGTTGAATCAGCCATTAAAGCAACTGAGAATCCCATATCCCTAAAATATTCAGCTATTGTAATACCAGTATAAATTGATGCTTCACGAGCCGCAACCGGCATATCAGATGTGTTAGCAATAAGAACAGTTCTCTCCATAAGCGACTTTCCGGTCTTTGGATCAATCAGTTCAGGAAATTCGTTCAAAACGTCAGTCATTTCATTGCCGCGTTCTCCGCATCCAATATAAACTACTATATCAGCGTCCGCCCACTTAGCAAGCTGATGCTGAACAACTGTCTTTCCGCTGCCGAATGGGCCGGGAACAGAAGCCACGCCGCCCTTTGCAATCGGGAACAGTGTATCAATAACACGCTGACCCGTAACAAGAGGCATGTCAGGAGACAATTTTTCTTTATAAGGACGTCCGATACGAACAGGCCATTTTTGCATTAAGGTTATTTCTTTTTCACCGCTGCCGGTATCAATTATTGCAATAACTTCATCAACCTTGAAACTTCCGTCAGATATCGACTTGATTTTACCGCTTATATTTGGAGGCACCATTATTTTTTGAGTAACAACGTCAGTTTCCTTAACTGTCCCCAAAACGTCTCCGCCCGTAACTTTGTCCCCATTTTTTGCCGAAGCCTTAAACTCCCACTTTTTATCCCGCTTTAAAGAAGGAACCTCAACTCCGCGGCGCAAGTTATTTCCAGCAGCTTTCATAATATCATCAAGAGGTCTTTGTATACCGTCAAAAATGCTTCCAATCAGCCCGGGACCTAGTTCCACACTGAGAGGCATACCTGTAGTCACAACAGGCGTTCCCGGACCAAGACCCGAAGTTTCTTCATATACCTGAACCGAGGCTTTATCACCGTGCATCTCAATTATTTCGCCGATAAGATGCTGTTCTCCAACTCTGACAACATCATACATATTACATTCTTTCATTCCCTCTGCTATTACCAAAGGTCCGGCAACTTTTTTAATTATTCCTTTTGCCATATTCAACACTTCCTATTTATCATTTTAGTCATTAAATATAATATCTGAACCGACAGCTTTCTCTACTGACTTCCTTACCCCCAGTATGCCGCTGCCCGTATTTCCGGATACTCCGGGTATCATTATAACAGCAGGAAGGATAGACTCCGTATATTTTTCTATCTCATCAGCTACATATTCCGAAGCTTTTTCAGTAATATAAATTACAGCAAACTTTCCGCTGGATGCAAGCTGTTTAAATATTTTTCTGCATTCATCACGCGTATCAGTAAAATAAGTGTCAAGACCCAAAGTTCCGAATCCGGCAACACTGTCTTTATCTCCTATAACAGCAACATTATACATAGAGATCACGTATCCTTTCCCTGATTAATTCATCCGGAAGAGTATTCTTTTTCCCGGACAAAATAATTTGAACCGCTTTAAGTTCATTTTGTTTTGCCAATATATAAGAAAATATAGGGGCGACTGTAAATGGATTTGATTTTTGACTTTTGATTAGATCCATAATCTTATTATCAGTCCATTTTTCAAATTCTGACATTGACACACTGAGTTTCTCTGCCGCTTCCTTATAATTCGTATGTTCAAGATATTTATATACATCATTTATGCTTTTTCCGGCTGCCGCAGCTAAAGTATCGACATCTAAAGTTTCACATTCGGCTAAGGCACGCTGCATGAACCCTTTGGATTTTTTTGTCAATGCGCCTCTGGCAGCAATTTTAATATCACTGAGCGCCACAAAAAGTTCAGCATAATCTTTTATAATAGATACGTCGGAAGCTGTTCCTTCACTTAAAATAGTCTCAAGACAACGTCTGTCAATATAAATATCGCACTCCTGTCCGTCTCCCGTCTCAGCAAACTTCTCAGTCGCTTCAACTGCAGTTCCTGAAAGAAATTCAGGAAGTTCAGAATAGTTTTTTATCTTAACAGCATTTAATATTACTTGAGGTTCAACAGTTCCGCCTCGCAAAAAGTATCCTTCCGCTTCTTCAGCTGTGAATACAGATTTGATTGCAGCTTTTAAATTATGAAAATCGATTTGTCTTAAAAGAGTTTCAAACGGTGTTTTATCAGGGATCAATTCATTTATGAGTTCCCACATTTTTTCTGTTTCGTCTTTCTCTAATTCTTCAAAGCTTCTGTAATTGTCTTTAATTCCATACCCTTTTTCAGTCAAATACTTTAAAGCAGTCTCAAAATCAGGACATATAAGAAGCTGCTCCAAATCAGATGAACTCAGTAAATCAAGTTCTCTGGCGTGTATCCTGGATACTGCATATGTGTATTGCTCAACCATATAAATACCTCCGAAGTCAGTCAGCTAAATAATTTCATATAAGCTTTCTCTTTTATACTGTCGATATTTTCTTCTATTAATGCGTCAATAGTGCAATTTTCTTCTATATCGCCGTATTTTATAACAAACCCGGCATCTATCTTCTTACTCTTAACAATTTTAAGCTCAGGATAATTTTCAGAAACAAAACTATTAAACGTATCCGGCATTCTTTTTATATCATTTTCTGACAACATAAGCTCGCCATTTTTATTTTGAGCGTATTTTGAAATAAGTGTTTGCAAGAAATTAAAGTACTCTTTAACGTCAAGAGACTTTAGCTTTTCAGCAGCGTTTGCAACAGACTTGTCAAGCAGTTTTTGCTTTTCTTCAAGTATTGTTTGGCTCATACCATGTTCTGCAGACGTTTCCTCGCGTTCAAACTCAGTTTTAAACACTATATCCGCCTTTTGTTTTGCCGCTTCAATTTTATCATTAGCACTTTCAGTTGCTTTTTTTATAATCTGCTTAGCATCTTCCTTTGCTTTTGCAGTTATTTTTTCAGCCGCTTCGACTGCTTCTCTGTTAATTTGTCCGATAATTGAACTTAATCCTGCAATATCTTCCGCCACCATAATCACTCCTTTCGATTTATAGTATAGCTTAGATATTTAATCCACCAATACCATTTATTGAAAGAATCGATACCAAGAGCGCCAAAATAGCATAAGTTTCAACCATTGCGGCAAATATCATTGATTTACCCATTTGGTCGGGACGTTTTGCCACCAGCTGTATACCTGCTACCGCCGCTCTCGCCTGTCTCTTTGCTGACCAAAGTCCAACAAAAGCCATAGGAAGACATGCCGCCAAATATAATAGACCTTTTGCAATAGAAATATCACCGCTGCCGCCTAAAATACCAATCTGTGATAAAGTTATAAATGCAATAAGCAGCCCGTATATTCCCTGAGTTCCCGGAAGCAATTGCAGAATCAAAACTTTACCAAACTTGTTTGGGTCCTCTGTAACAACCCCCGCAGCAGCCTCACCTGCCATACCAACACCAATTGCTGAACCGATACCTGCCATTAAAGCTGCTAAAGCAGCTCCAGTTAATGCAAACACAATACCTAAATTTCCCATTTTTACTTTTCCTCCTTAAACTTAAAATAATTTGTGTGAACAGAAAACGGTTTAAATTTTTCTCCGCCGCCTTCATAAAATTTTCCAAAAAATTCAACAAATTGCAGTCTGTTTGTGTGAACATACGCACCCAGCAAATTAATTGCCATATTTAAAGTATGTCCTATAACAAACACTAAAGTAAAACAAATAACTCCCAAGAAACCTCCGCCAAACATACTACCCATCTGATTAAATACCTGAGCTATTACTCCTGTAGCCAGTCCCAAAGCTAAAAGCCTCGAATATGACAAAATATCACTTAAATATCCTGTTACACCGTAAAGCTCATATAATCCTTTTGCTACACGCTTTGCCGGATTTTTGGAAGAACGCCCGGCAAACAATATAATGCCAACGGCTCCTACACCGGCGCATACCGCGGCTGCAGTTCCAACTTCAGGAGGTAATCTAAAAGTAAGCCCCGCCATGTTTATAAACATATCCATAGTAAGAAGATAAACCACTCCTCCCCCCACCAAAAGATACCAAAACACGACATCGTAAATTGCACCTTTTATATCTCCATCTTTCGCCATCTGATAAAATTTTATTCCTAAACCAACAAATAAATGAACTATACCAACAGCAAATGAAAATACCAGCATTCTCATTGGATCTTTTATAGGCTCAAACCATAATGGAGGTATAGTAACCGCAGTTCCAAAAAACGTCGTTGAGATTACCTTGACAGCGTCTCCAAAAAATCCTCCGAACAGAACTCCCCAAATAAAGGTTGATATTCCGCAATAGAAAAACATTTTTAATGTTTTCTTTATACCAATATTCATATCGGGATAACGTAAAATTACGAATGCGCAGCCTATTATCATAAGAAGTCCATATCCGGCGTCTGACAGCATCATACCAAATAAAAAATAATAAAATAAAGACATTATAAACGTAGGGTCTATTTCATGTTTATTTGGCATACTGTATGTTTCCAGCACCGTCTCCACAGGTTCTGAAATAGAATTATTTTTTAAAAGCACGGGCGGATTGTCTTCCTCTGAAACATCACTTATTTCTACTGCCGCATTATACTTTCTTACTAATTCATCTTCCAGCCTGCCTGTGTATTTTTCAGGAACATATCCATATATGACAAAGAACTTTTTTCTCTGATTTGTATCAGCTAGGGTATGATATTTTTCAATACGCATGGTATAATAGTCTACCATAAATTTCAAAAGGTCTCTGTGCTTTGACTGCGTCTCAATCCTTTTCGTATTTTTCTCTATCATAGATTTATCAAGTTGAATAAGATTTTTTAAATTTTCAATTTCATTTGCTGGAATTTCTGTTGAAATATACTGCGGACGTGAAAAACCAATATTTCTTAAATATGATTCTATCTCAGTTCTTTTTTCCTTACGGCAGATTATAACGGCACATGTCTGCTGAGGCGCGGAAGAAATAATTTCAACATCAACTGAATACATTTCATCTTGGCTAATCCCTTCATCCGACAAAATTTCATTATATTGTTCTAATATATCTTTAAGCTCATACTCCTCAGGAAAAACTCCAATTAATACAGAAGTTTTTTTAGTGCCCATAAAATTCATTGGAATATCTAAATTTAGCCAAGGATTTAAAGCTAAAATCGAATTTTCTTTCTTAGCTATATCAGATTCAAGCTCAGAATTTTGCTTTGACAAATCATTTAGTTCATGAGCAATATTCATAACTCTGTCAGAATTATCAACCATTTCATAATACTGTTCAACCGACAGCATCTTTTTGCCGCTGAACATAGCCAACAGCGGAACGTCTTCCGGCGAATATTTCTTTAAAACTTCAAGCGACTGTTCTAAATTTGACCTAGCTTTTGCAAATGTAGCCGCTGACGACGAAGTATCCATTTTTTCAAAACCATCTTCTGACAAATCTACGCTTATCGGTTCTAAAACTCCATATCTTTGGAGAGCTTCCAAAATACTCTTACGGTGTGTTTTTAATCCATAAATCTCCACCCTTTTCATTGGCAGCTTAGCCATACACATCCTCCTTTCTTCATAAAGCAGAATTTATAACAATTCTCTTTTAACTATTTCTAATATAGCGTCAGTACCGGCTGAAGACTTTTTTCTAATAGATTCTATCTCTTGTTTAAGTTTAGAATCAGTATTCTTTTTTAACTCTTCAACTTTCAGCTTTGCCGCTTTAGAAGCATCAGATAAAATTTCAGATATACTGTCATCAGCATTTTTCATAATTTTATCTGCTTCCTTTTTTGCGTCTTCAATTATTCTTTTGGCTTGCTCTTTAGCTTCTTTTTCAATTTTTTCAGCCCTTGCCTCTGCTTCAGTTAATTTATTTATTGTATCTTTCGGCATATTTTAAACCTTCTTTCAAAATAACTGTAAATCTTTCTTAGTTTACCACAAAATCAAGATAAAAACTGTCGAGAAACATTTTTATTTAAAAATATCATACAATACTTTCCTTATTGTCCATATTATACTAAACCATTTTTAATTTGTAAATAGTTTTTGTAAAATTATACAGATTTTTAACATTGTAATTGTATTTTGCCAAATTTCCTTTTTTATATATCTAGCTGACAAAATTAGTTTAATTACAAATTATTATTTTGCACATAAACATATATATTAAACTTTGTACTAATTTCCAAAAATCATTCATAAACATAAACAAACAAGTTTTCGGGAGGCGAAAAATGTGAGACAACATATAGAAGAAAGAACTGTTGAGCTTGGGAAATACATAGTCGAAAAAAAATGTACAGTCAGAGAAGCAGCAAAAAAGTTTGGTATTTCAAAATCTACTGTACATAAAGACGTTACCCAAAGACTCAGAAAAATAAACTTGATGCTCGCAAACCAAGTTGGTTCCGTTCTTCTTGAAAACAAAATGGAACGCCATATCAGAGGCGGTAATGCAACCAGAGAAAAATACAGACATATAAAAGAAACAGGATGATTAAGACCGCCTTTTCGGCGGTTTTTTATATATAGATTTATATAATTATTTAAAGCAAAATTTTCGATATATTTCAAACAATTTGTGCAGATTGTCGTCTAACCGATTATATTGACGACAATAATTGTAATATTATATTAACTTTTTATTAATATTTTTTAATTTTAATTGACTGTTCTCAATATTAGAGATATAATTTAAATATTATTATCTATATAAAATTAAGAAACGGAGGAAAACGAATGAAAAGGATTTCACAAATTGCACCTGAGGTTATAGAGCTGTCAGAAAAATGTATTAAAAATAATAATATAGACCCTGCTCTATATAAAAAATATGATGTTAAACGTGGTCTCAGAGACATCAATGGAAATGGTGTTTTAACCGGTCTTACAGAAATATCCGAAATATGTTCAAGTAAGATTGTTGACGGAAAAGAAGTTTCATGCGATGGTGAGCTTTACTACAGAGGGTATAATATTAATGATATAGTATCCGGATTAAATGGGCGCAGGTACGGATTTGAAGAAACTGCTTACCTATTATTATTCGGTGAGCTTCCAAGCAGCGAAAATCTGCACAGCTTTCTTTCACTGCTCTCAGAGTACCGTAAACTTCCTACAAGTTTTGTTAGAGACATAATTCTTAAAGCTCCAAGCAGTGATATGATGAACACATTACAAAGGAGTGTGCTTACTTTATATGCTTATGATAAAAAAGCAAATGATACATCTATTCCAAACGTATTGCGGCAATGTCTGCAGCTCATAGCATTGTTTCCGCTTTTTTCTGTTTATGGATATCAGGCATATAATCACTATTATTCCGGCAACAGTTTATTTATTCATCAGCCGGTTGCAAATTATTCTACAGCTGAAAACATTCTGCATTGCCTGAGACCTGACGGAAAGTTTACCGCCACAGAATCAAAAATTTTGGATATTGCATTAATACTTCATGCTGAGCATGGCGGCGGAAACAATTCAACTTTTACAACACATGTTGTATCTAGTTCGGGAACCGACACATATTCTGTCGTTGCTGCCTCATTAGGTTCCTTAAAAGGTCCTAAACACGGCGGCGCAAACATTAAAGTTGTGGAGATGTTTGAGAATATTAAAGAAAATATTAAAAATTGGAATGATGAGGGAGAAGTCAGAGATTATTTGAGTAAAATGCTGGACGGAGAAGTTTTTGATAAATCCGGTCTTATTTACGGAATGGGCCATGCAGTATATTCTATTTCTGATCCTCGCGCTAATATTTTTAGGTCATTTGTTAAAAAACTATCTCTTGAAAAAGGCTGTGATGAAGAGTATACGCTTTACAGCATGATTGAAAGGCTTGCGCCCGAAGTTATATCAGAAAAACGTAAAATTTATAAGGGCGTTAGTGCTAACGTTGATTTCTACAGCGGTTTTGTATATAAAATGCTTGGTCTTCCAACTGAATTATTTACTCCTATATTTGCTATTGCCAGAATTGCCGGCTGGAGCGCTCACAGATTGGAAGAATTAATAAATGCAGGAAAAATAATCAGACCATCTTATAAAAACGTATGTGAAAGAAAAGATTATATTGATATTGAAAACAGATAGATTTCTATTATTTCTAACTTACAGCAAAACACGGTTAACTATAAGTTAGCCGTGTTTTAATTTTGATATTATAATTCTATTATTATAAAGAGAAATATAAATAGTAAAAAATGGGTTACAAACATCTCATACATCAAAACAGGACAAAGTTTTTTTATATATCATCATTAATGATTTGTATGACAACGGTATCGTAAAATATAGATAATAAATTACCAAAACATTAATTTTGTATTAAGAACAAAGGAGCTAAAAAGAAATGTCTAAACGCCGAAACTTAAATGATAACTCAATAGCAAAGAATTTTTTTCGACACTAATAATTGAATGATAAATAGAACAAATCCAACACTATAGAGGAAACAAGACAGATAATATATAAATACATAGATTTTTACGCTCATCAGTTCATTCAACCAAAATCAAAACTGACACCGATAGAATACCGATGTCAGTATGTTCTTAAATTTTAATATCAAACACCATAAATAGGTGTTTGAAATATCTAAACAATTTGATGCAGTTCAAAGCAATATATAATATAAAGCATTTTATTTTTGCAATCTAATAATTCCGTATCAAAATTTAATTTTTTATTATAAACTAAATATACTAACAATTACAACATAACTTTTATAACATTAAATAATACTTATTAATATGTTTTAAAAATAAAGAACCATAAGCATAAATTCATTATCTCTTACCATTTTATAAATTAGGTCATCACGTGTAGAACCATTGTTAAAAGAATCTTTTGCTTCCTGGAGTTCGCTTTCTTTCGGCATACGTCCAAACAACATTTTATATGCTGAATTTATAAAATCTGTATCTGAAACATGCTGGATTATTTCTGTAAGACAGAAATTTGCAAATTCTGCTTCAGTCATTCTTCCGGATGCAATTTCCTCAGCATAATATTCACACTCTGTATCGTCTATAGTGGTTAAAGCAGCATTATAGCACCTTTTTACATAATCACGAACCAAATCTTTCTTTGCTTTAGTATATCGTTTTTTTGAAACTTCTTCAACATCAAAATATGATAATAATTCGATTTCAGATGTTATAAAATATGGTTTATGAGACTCACCAAATGTTGTAAGTTCACCTGCCACATTTATACTATCATCTGACCCGGAAGCAAGATATGAAAGCACATAACCCTTATCATCTTCATTCCAATCTGTATCTATCTGATACTTAGTCTGATGTGTTTTTGTATTCCACGTTATATCCAAATAGTAATACTTTCCATCATCAAGTTTTACAGCATTCCATGCGTGTCCGCCATTATTCTCTAAAACTCCGCCGAGACCGAGTATCATAACACAGTCCACATCACAAAACTTTAGAACTGTCTGCGCAAATTTAGAATAACCCTCACATACAAACGTTCCATTTAAGATACCATTAATGCTATTTGACCATCTGTTATGACTTACACTGCCATCACTTTCATAAGCATATCTAGTTTCCTTGCAAAGCTTTTCATTAAGCAATTTAATTTTTTCATAATCTGATGTACATTTATTAATTTCAGTAATATACTCATTTAATTTGCTTACAAGGGTTTCGTTTGTACTTGCACGCTCCTCAACATTTTGATACGGTTTATTTATCTCCATAACAATATTGCCACCGCTATAGCTCATTTGCGGTGCAAGCCAATAATACTGCGGATGATCTACTCTAAACAACATAAACGCATTTGTAAAGTCTGAAACAAACTGTTCCTGATCATTTTCACCATAAGCAGTTTCAAGTTCCTTTAAAGGTATCTTTATAGATACTGTATCTGTATCATCACTTTCTTCATAAGCAAACATTTCACCCTGAGACATTCTTTCACACACATCATTATAAACTGAGTATATTTTCTTTGCCATATCAGGCTTATTAGCTTTATTAAGAGCTTCATACCCAAGTATGCTGTATTCGGTCTTAAACAGAGTTTCTACAGTTAAAGCTTCTGTTGGAACTGAATGGCTTACAATACGCTCAGTAAGTAATGAAATCTGATCAACCGTAAGCAAATCATAGCTTCCGAGTCTTCCATCACCATAGCCTTTTACAATACCAGCCGAACTCAACTTATCAATATCTGACTTAGCCCATTCCGGAACATCAGTAAACTCCATTATATTCCCATCAAAATGCTCATCACCAAGGCAGCGGCTAAGAATGACTAAAGCTTCAATCCTTTTGATTGTATTTTTCGGTCTAAGGGTGTTATCATCGTAACCTTTGACTATATTGTTTCCTACAGCTATTGCTATTGAATATCGATAATCTGTAGTTATACTGTCGTAATCAGAAAATACAGTTAAATCACTTTCACCTTTTTCGAGATTTGATTTTGACGCAGTAATAAATTCATTTATTGCATACTCTCTTGTTGAATACTCCTCTGCATATATCGGTAATACGGTAATTGATGATAAAGTGATTAGTATTGCTAAAAATATACTTATTTTTCTCCTCATTTTAATTTTCTCCTTATTTTATATATGGTTTACAAAGCGGCTGCATAATTTCTAAACTATTCCACAGAATATATGTTTTTATACCTTCTCTTTTATCAATTGGTACGGTAATCATATTTGTACCAACGTCAAATTCTTTATTATCTGTTCTTACACTCAGCATTTCTCCATCAAGATTTTCAGTTTTCTCAATAAGTACCCCATCCATTTTATACGGCACATACAATACCAAATTTCCATTATAAGAATCAATAAACCGTATCTCAGTCTTTGCTTCCCAATATGCGCCAAACATTGCTTCATGCTTTATTCCTCTGCAATCATACATAAAATCCTCATCTGTAAACACTGACGAAACATCTGTATTTTTCCAATCAATGTTATTTGCTGAATATGAAATCTTGTCATTAATAATTTTTATATATATACCTGTCTGTACGAGTGGTGATACATATATTTCACAAATATTTCCGTGATTCTCATAAATAACCTTATTATCCGGCAAACAAACAAATATTCTATTTCCGCTGGCTTTTACAGAGTATTCATCTTTAATTACATCACTATCCGCATTTGAATAGTATGACCCATAAAGAGTTATATCTCCTGACAAATCCATATTTCCGTTAAGGGCAGTCACACATCCTATCATGTTCATTTTCCCGATTGATGTTACTGCACCGCCGCCTTCATATTTTGCAGTATTATTGAAAAAACTAGAATACGTTATTGTTGCTGAAGCGCCATTATTGTATACCGCTCCGCCGTTAGAGATATTATCAAATACATTACAATTGAGCATATTAAGCTGTGCGTTTCTTTGCAAACCTATTGCTCCTCCGTATCCGGAAGTATTGGAACGCAAATTACAATTTTTTAATTTAACACTGCCGCCGTCAGATGAAATAGCTCCACCCAGCGCCCCGCTTTTGCAATTATAAAGCAGACATTCTGTCAAATTAACTTCTCCTCCCTTATTTTCAATTCCTCCTCCGTTCTCTAGACTGTAACCACCATAAAAAACTAGATTTGATGCATTAAAAATTCCATTTTCTTCAACTTTAATAAGTTGAATATTTTCATCGTTATATAAAATCAACATATTGTCATTAGCACTTTTAACAGTTACCTTATTACTAATATTAATTGGCTCATTCAAATATACAATGTTTTTATCGTCCTCAAAACCAAATGTCACAATTTCATCAGTGTTCTCAGCATATATCACTGCTTCTCGGAATGATATTTTACCATCAAATTCGTCAACAATATCATCAGATGCTGTAACAATAGAAGATTGTTGTTCTTTTACCGACAATGTTCCTAGCATCAAAGTATCAAAACCACAATTTCCATTAATCTCTGCTATAATATCATAAGTACCTGACAACTTTACATTCCACGAATTAAAACTTATTGTATCTGAAATTTCGCCGTAGCCGACAGCAATATTATCACGGCTATATAACAATTCTTTCTCCTCATAATTCAACTTATTAACCGCATAAACACTTACAGAACAAGAAACATTTCCATTATCATAAATCGATGTATTCTTTATGTTAAATGCAAAAATCTCTCCCTCTTTAAGTTTAGTCTCATTTCGGTCAAGATTTGTATATTTATCGGTATTGCTGTCTGACAAATATAAATTCAATCTAGCAAATTTTAGATTATACTCTTGTGAATTTATTACTACTGCCTGTAAATCACTGCTTTCTATAATATTATTATCTTCCTCTATAAGAAGCTTAAATTTAATTTTCTCACCGTTGGAATATACACGACATCTATCAGGCAACTCCACGTCTGCCGCAAAGAATTTTCCAACCGGTTCTTCCATGGAAACGTTTGCTTTAGAAAAATCGCTCCATTCTCCATCTTTAAAATATGATGTATAAAGCGTATATGTTGGATGATAGAAGTGCTTAGTTATCAAATCAAGTTGAGTATAACTAAGTTCAACATCTGCCATACCGTTGTTAAATTCTCCAATTTCTGCGTTTATTATAACATCAGATTTATCTATGAAACTTTCAACAACTGAGAAATTACAAGTATATGTGTTATTATAATAATATGCTTCGGTTATTTTGTGTTCTGGATTAACCGTTACCGAAAGCGTATATTCACCAACATCTAATCCTTTTATCTCAGTCATCAATTTTTTTGACTCATATGATTTAATCATAACATTTTCTATTTTTGTTTCATCATATATTATATTACCGACACTGTCACTAACCTGTACTCGGTATTCTAAATCATTGTTAAAATCAATATCCGAATCATTTTCTATCCCAACCACGGCATATATAATTTCATCCTTTTCTGCTTTTTCTACTTTTGCTTCAATATCTCTATCTATAGAAATATAAACATCTTTAGGATATAATTCACTGTTATTTATAGTATCAAGAGTGGCGTTGGGATTATCTTCACACTTTATATCATCGGTATAAACGGGAAGCAATGTAATACTTTCAAGCACACCGCTTCCACCTGAATAGCCATCAAAGCTCCATGTATCATAACCGTTTTGAGTATAAGGCTTTGTATTGAGCACCTGCATCTTATTTGGAGCAATACGTCTGTTTTCATCTGATATTCTCTCAGAATCGGAATCAGAAACTATAAGAGCCTTCATATATTCCGGATCTGTGTTATTAAAATCGTTATCGCATATATAACCCCACATTGTTATGGCATGCCCGCCATTTCTTTGACCATCATCTGAAATCCATCCTAAAGTTATTCCTGCGCCGCTTCCCTGTTCTAATGCATTCGTAACCTTATTAATATTCCTATGTTCTTTGGCTAAGTCTACATAATCAATTAAATCATCCCAAAAATACTTTTTCAAATAACCTCCGCTAATTCCATAATTTTTTACTCTTGACCAGCCTGTGCCAAAGGTTTGCGGAATATATGAACCATCAAAAAACCACTGAATACCATATATCTGTGATGAACCAAAATCGGTAAACTCTGAATTAAACAAATCTAAAATATCGTCTTCACTATCAAATTTTTCATCAGGGTTTTCCTCCTGTGCCTTCGTATTCCATCCAGTATAACGGAGCATATTTGAAGTTGATGCGGCCCAGCACAGCTGATCATCACCAAATTCTGATATATTTGTCTTTTCAGCATCTATAAAATCAAGTGATTCCATTGTAAACTCTGAATTTTCCAGCTTAGCGCTTATCAGCTTTTTTTGTACCATATTCAAATTCGTATCCGAAAGACCGGTAAGAAAGCATGTAGTATTCTCCTCGTCTGACAGCATAAATTTTACAGCATAATAACCGTTCGTCAATACATTTTCATTGTTTGACAAACTTACGTCACCTTTTGATAATATATCATTTAGTTCCACACTGATAATTTTATCATTCTCAATATAAATTTCATATGACGCAATTCTAGAAACTATACTGCTATATTCCAACTTATCAGCATCTATAATACCGTCAAGGTAATGAACATCGTTCTCTATATCTGTAATAACAGTATAAGCACCATCAGCTTGCTCCATTTCAAGTGACGAAAAAACGTCATCCGAATATGCGTAAGTGTTAACCGCAAACAGCATAATTATTGACACTACTGTGGCTGTCATTATTGATTTTACCATATACTCATCTCCCAAAATATTTTACTATCAAAAACTCTGTGAACCATCATGTTATCGGCTATATCGAAACAAATAACCGCACTTCGGATATTAGCTTTATATTTTACCTATATTGCTTATTTGCAACCTAATTGAGTATTTTTTTACCACAGTCTCAATCTCTCTTCCGGAGCAATATACATAGCGTCGCCCTCTTTAATATCATATAATTCATAAAAACAGTCAAGTGATGCAACAACTGCATCAACTCTAACATTATGGGCCGAATGAACATCAAGCAATAAAGTGCTGTCAGTTACGTATTTTTCTGTTCCAAGCTGCGCCCAAACCCTTGCATATGCTTCCAGAGCTTCTTTCTGGGCATTTTTATCATCACCGATCACATCCATTACACACTGCATACCGGCAAAATCAGCCATATTTTCTCCAATCGTTATAGAGCTGTTTTGAACAACACCGTCAACAACTTCAAAGTTCTTATAGTAATTAACAAAATGTTGTATTAATTCACTGTATTTTTTGCTGTCGTTTTCAGTCCACCAATTGATTTTTCGTCCAACCTCATCATACTGTGAACCACTGTTATCAAATGCGTGACCAATTTCATGACCTATTATCACACCTATTGAGCCAAGCTTTGCAGCACGGCTGGCATTTTTGTCGTAAATAGGATAATTCAGTATTCCTGCAAAAATATTTATTATGTTATATTCCGGTATATAACAAGCATTTATTGTATCCGGTGACATATGCATCATTTCACGAATAAATTCTCTTTCGGCACATTGTCTTATAGTAGTATTTAATTTATCGATATTTACTCTCACAACATTATTAAAATATGTTCCACCCTCAGCTGGAGGAACAATTGTAGGATAATTATAATTATCCGGATATCCAATCACTGCAATCATATTCTCTATTTTTTTAATTGCATTTTCTTTTGTGCTTTCCTCCATCCACGTATTATTTTTAAAACGGGCAATGTATGCCTCCCATATTTCATTTACCATATCCGCAACATCTTCAGATATTTCATCACTGTAATAATGATCACAATATATTAATCCAATATCGTACGGCAGAAGCTGTTTAAGCTGCGTCAAATTACTTGTGCTTAAAATAGAATCCTCCTCACCGCCAGTCAAAACATCCGCAGCTGTTGAAGCGCCATTTTCTTCTTCCTTTCCATATTCAGGAATCTTGTCACCCTCAGCATAAGTCATAACCAAAGCATATACATTATTAAATTCATCAAGTACTTTTTTTTCTTCGCTGTTAAGCGGACAGCTGAATGTCAAACCGAGCTTGACGATAGCATTAATTTTTAATGCAGCAAGATTTGTTTCTACAAAAATTTTGTTTTCTTCCTTTATTCCACTATCATTTGTGAAAATAATATTTTCATAATTATTAAATCCTGCGTCATCGAGAATTTTTGAAGGCTTTATATTATTGAGCACTTTATCCGCATCACTTATTGAATATGTCTTGCTTTGCACTTCATTAAAATCATAAGTTTCAGAATTTATTTCAGGGTGTTCTTTGAAGACTTTTCCAAGCTCTGCATCCATCATCTCTGCAGTGAATTTAGAGTCATACATCTGTCTGATCAGCAAACCTTTTTGAATTATCTTAGCATAATTAACACCTTTACTCATTTCCCCCTGAACATTAACAGCGTTTTCTATATCCTTATCAGACACTTCAATACCACATGCAGTCATATACGCCTTCATTACCTGAGGATAATATGTTTCAAAAGCCTTTTCCGTTTCTTCCCTGTAAGATATAATTCCTGCGCTCCCAATATCAGAAAAAGAAATTGACGGACACGCTATATTTGTTTCCGGATTCGCTGCGCTATCCACTGTGAGTAATGGGTTTACTCCTGTTTCAGTAAATATTTCGTTTGAAACGTTCAAAAGTCCGTCTATGCTATCAGCACTCATAATTCTGTTCCTTAAATCTTTCATAAGAGCCATATCGTTCTCTTTAGGTTCTCCAGCATCCTTTATACAAAGCAAGAGATCATGAACGCGCTGTTCAGCACTGCCGGTTTCATACTCAAGTTCATCGCTCATAAGCTTCTCTAAAATTTCATTCTCTTCCGAATTTATTTTTTTAATTATATCACCAAAGCTGGACCAGGCCTCTTTTGATTCCATTACCACGCCATGCTTTGCATCAAATATACTTGCAGATGAGAGTTCAGCATTCCTTAGCAATTTATTATTTGAATACCCATAAAAACTTTCTCCAACATCCACAGTATTAAATTCCTCATCTGTTCTGTCAATCAGCAATTTAACCTGTTCAACAGTTATATTATCATCAGCTCCAATTCTGCCGTCCCCATAGCCATATACAATATTTTTTTGGCTTAACTTATCAATATCTGCTTTTGCCCATTCAGGTACATCGTTAAACTCAATAGGCTCACTGGTTTCCGCTTCTGCATCAGCCGACGTTTTTTCATCAAGACATCTTGATAGTATTGCAAGTGCTTCAATTCGTGTTATGTTCTCTTTTGGTCTTATTGTTTTATCTTCATAGCCTCTGAGAAGTCCTTCGGTGACAGCCTTTGTAATGTCCGATTTATACTCTGAAGCAATATTGTCGGCATCTGTAAAAGTAGATAAAATATAATTACTGCTGGTTAAATTATTTCTCCCCACCGATTGCACAAACTCTGATACAACATACTCTCTCGTCGCATACTCTGACTGTTCCTCCGAAAAAACAGGAACTGATATTCCCGCAGTAATCGTAACCGCTGCAATAACTGCAGTCAGCTTTTTAAAGATTTTTTTATTCATCCTTCTTCCTCCTTGAACTTTCTGAATTATATCTTACATATTTTTCTATTTATATTTTACATTATATTTTATTTATAGTCTATAGAATTTTCATAACTGGGCAAAAAAATGAAATAACTGGGTACTAACTATGCTTGATATTATAATAAAAAACTGATATTATAGAGCTAAAATAATAATTGGTAAGGAGATTTCAATGTTCAAATATATAAAAACTCTTATAGCCATTACAATTTCTATTGTTACCGTGTGTACGGCACTGACAATACTTATGATTTATTCACATTCAATGGATGACACAAGTTACAATTTATCTTTACTTGCGGATGACGGACAGGAAGCAACTGAAGAAAAGGGATGGTCGGTTTATATTAATAACAATGGGAATATAAAAGGACTCACCCCCGATGGTATAGGCGGATATACCGGTTTAGACTACGCAGGACAAACTTTTTATTTTTCAAGAATAATGAGTGAAAGTGTTGATGACCCAATGCTTAGAATAGGAGTTGTAAACCGCACTGTCAGTGTATTTCTTGACGGCAACCTTATTTACACAGACTGCCCTGATCTTGATAACAGAATTGGGTATCTGGAACTTCCTATGCTCGAATTTGATAAAGCGGAACCTGTCGTTATCACACTGCCAGCTGATTATGTAGGGCACACTCTTACAATAGCACAATCCTCACCGATATATAGTGAAAAACAAAATGCTTATGACAGCACCGTATATCCTTGTGATACATACTTATACTGCGGCTACGCATATGAAAGCGGTCTTATTTCAGATACAGTAAAAATTATTATCCCTGCTGCACTTCTATTTTCTCTCGGTCTGTTGCTATGCTCACTTTTTGCCGTTTCATCTGTTAAAGGTAAGTTTTTTCCAGAACTCATCGTTATAGCTATTGCCTCATTTATTCAGATGTGCGGTATACTTGCCGAAGCACCATTTTTCTACAAATATTTCCCCGCTCCCGCAATTGATCCAATATATCTGTGCCACTTTTTATCAATAAGTGTGCTGCTATTATTTTTCATAATAAAAACAAAAAAACATCGGATTCTTTATATTTCTGCAGCTTCAATTCAGATATTAACAGTTAGCGTTTATGTTTTATCACAACTTGGCGTTCTTTCTGTAAGTCAAAATTTATACACAAACTTTATGTTTCTCCCTCAGCCTGTAAGCTTCTTTGCTCTCGGTGTGATTTTAATTTGTTCAATTATTAATATAAATAAAAATTCAAAATTTCTAAAATACTTTTCTTATTGCTCGATAAGTTTATTAGCACTAAATATTATAATGATGATTACAAGCCTTTTTATAGCACAAAATTTTGCATTTGAAAAAATAAATATTATTACAACAGAGTGGAAAATGTTTATGCCAAATTTATCATTAAAAATATTGTGGTATATATGTTTCATTTCTGCCACCGCTTCAGTAATAGCAGAATACTTATCAAATGCAGCCGAACGCCGGGCTGAAATTGCCATACTTGAAGAAAAAAATAACCTTGCACTTGAAAGCTATAACAATCTGCGCCGTCAGTCAGAAGAAATCATGATGATACGTCATGATACTATTAAACATTATAAAACTATCCGTTCAATGCTAGAATTATCATCTGAGAAATTGTATGAATATATAGACAAACTAATTGGTGAAACACAAAGTATACGTACCGTTGTCAGAAGTAATAACGAGATACTTGATATACTAATAAACGGCAAGCTATCTTCTGCTGCTGAGAAAAAAATAAAAATTGAAATAGAACGTTCTGAGGCGCCTAAAAGTTTGCCAATATCTGATACAGAACTTTGTTCTTTAGTTGTAAATATACTTGATAATGCTATAAATGCTGCATCAAAAACTAAAAATCCATATATTAAAATAAATTTCCATTGTAAAAATAATAATTTCATATTTATATGTGAAAACAATATGACAAATAAAAAGAAAAAATCCACACCTGAGCATGGATATGGGCTTAAAATCATTTATAATATTATGAAGAAATATAATAACATGGTGCGCATAGTAACAGGGGAGAACACATTAAAAATTTCATTCGTATTACCTCTTTCTGAACAGAAAAATAATTAAAAATAAATAGAGATTAACTTATGAAATACAAAATTGAAGGTGAAACATTAACAGAATTTTCGGCGGCAAAGGATTTGTAATGCAGAAACTAGCAGAAACGGAACTGTTTTTCCTGAATTTGATGGACATTTTATTCAATAAATTTTAAATCAATAAGAACAAAATATTATTGATACCAGTAAAATAACAGCAATGAGCGGAATTTGTCAGATAGATATTCAGAAAGTGAAAGGCATTAAAAATTTATTATGTGACCGCGGAAAAACGTTTACAACATTAAAAAGAGACATAATTTAAAACCATACGCTTCCTGCTCCTGTGACAGTTGTAAGAGAGCTCTTATTCCATTTATGTCAATTAAAAGTGAAATAAACATAGGTAATGATTAATATAATTGTTCCAAATATCTTTATTTAGTAACTTTATTTCATATAAAATAAAGTTATGCCGTGTTAATTTATAGCTTTACAATTTATAATACAAATCATGTAAACTCTCAGTATATCTAAAGTTCCTATAATAAAAAGTTAAGCTATTAAAAATTATTTATTATCCTTCTATATAAGACATAAAAGTATTTTTAACATCTTTGAAGCGATGCTTACTGATAGGAATATTAGTTCCGTCTAAGAGTTCAAGTTCGTTAGGTCTAACTGCTCTTACAAAGCAGAGATTAACCAAAAATCCCTGATGGCTTCTTATAAAACCGTACTTACAAAGCTGTATCTCTAACTCTGATATTTTATTACTTGTTTGCAGTTTTTGATCTTGCAGGTATATACAAGATCCACGTCCGCATGTTTCTATATACATTATTTCTTTAGGTAAAAATTTATATGTACTGCTATTCATGGATATAATAATTTTATTCTTTTTCTGCTGCTCATAACAATATATAAGAGCTTCACGCAGTTTTTCTGTATCCAAAGGCTTTGCGAGATAGCGGACAGCGTTTACCTCATATCCACATAGAGCCATTTCTTTATCGTTAGAAATAAAAACAATTGGCATATTATTCGAACAATCACGAATACATGAAGCAAGTTCAATTCCGTTTTTATCAGGAAGCAATACATCCAAAATCATCATATCAAATTTTACGCCATCTAAGACTGCTTCCATCAACTTATCACCGCTTTCATAACACATTATTGTATTATCTATATTTTCAGAATTTAAAATACAGTCAACTGTTTCTGTAATTTGTTTTAAATCCATCGTTTCATCATCACAAACGGCAACTCGAAATATATTCATCAATCAAAACCTCCGATTCGTATAAATATTATTATAACTTTATTTACTATTTTTTTCAAGCGGCAATATCATTTATTATCAAAGAATTAATGAAATAGGCTGAACATTTCAACTCAAAACACCATACACAAATACACTTTTTCCTTATATCTAAGGTAAATTTAACAACATAAAATAATTGTAACAAATATAAAAATAAAACTATCAGATAAAATATACAAATAAAATTTCAATCATAAATTCAAATTTTTACGCTGATTTTTTGTTTTACAAAAGTCCTATCATAATTTTATTTATCCAGGAACATAAATTTTTTCTAACAATAACCACAACAATTGTGACAAATCAGTAAAAAATATACTTTATAAAATTTAACAATTTAAAATATTACTGCATATAAAAACACAGATAACTTTTATAAGTTATCTGTGTATAGTTAAATAGACAATTTTAAATATTAACCAAAATATCTCTTTAAAAGTCCTTCAAAGCCACAGCCGTGTCTTGCCTCGTCTTTTGCCATTTCATGTACAGTGTCATGTATAGCGTCATATCCTAACTCCTTGGCTAACTTAGCAAGTTCTAACTTACCTGCGGTTGCACCGCACTCAGCATCCTTACGAAGTTCAAGATTTTTCTTTGTATCAGGATATACTACTTCACCTAATAATTCAGCAAACTTTGCTGCATGTTCTGCTTCCTCAAAAGCAGCTTGCTGATAAAAAGCTCCAATTTCAGGATATCCTTCACGGATTGCTTGTCTTGACATTGCAAGATACATTCCAACTTCTGTACATTCACCTGTAAAGTTAGCCTGTAAACCTTCTATAACTCTAGAATCAACGTCCTTAGCAATACCTACAACATGCTCACATGCCCAGCTCATTTCTCCATTCGAAACCTGCTCTGTAAACTTCTCAGCCGGAGCACTACATTGCGGACATTTTTCAGGCGGCTGTTCTCCTTCATATATGTATCCGCATACTCCACAAACCCATTTTTTCATAATAATTACCTCCAAAAAATTGATATATAAATTTTTATTTTTATCTTAATTATTTTCACTCAAACATTCATTACAAGTACCATAAAAAAGAAGAGTATGATATTCTATATCACCATTAAAATGATTTTCAGCAATTCTGTCTATATTAAAATCATATTCTGTTTCTATATCAGAAATTCTATGGCAGCGCCGACATACAAAATGATTATGCGGATTTGTGTTGCCGTCATAATGACTTTGGTCATAGCCAACATCTAGTTTCAAAATCTCTCCATTTTCGGATAAAATATTTAAGTTTCTGTAAACAGTTCCAAGACTTATATTCGGGATTCTTTCACGAACCTTATCGTATATCCAATCTGCTGTTGGATGAGACGTTGTGGCACATAGTATTTCCAGTATAGCTTCTCTTTGTCTGCTTCGTTTCATAATTTGTACCTCCAAATCAGAAATAGTAACTATTACTGTTTACAAACATATAATAACTCAAAGATTTTTATTTGTCAAGAGTTTTTTTAAAAAATTTATATTTTAAATTTTCAAAGTATAAAATGCAAATTAATAAAAACTAAAATAGTTGTCACTCTGATTAGAGAGTAGCGAAAACAATTATCGATAAAGTTTATTTAATAATACTAAATGTAAGGTCTTTGTTTAATAAAGAATTTAAATAGTATAAAAATGGATATAAGGTATTGCAATTTTTAGATTTATTTTTATTAAATATCTAGCCAAATTATATCTTACTAAATATAAATTTATATAATAATTTTCTTATTTATCTACTATTATTGGGTCACGTGTTACAATTGAAAAAATATCTCTTACTTTTTCTGCAATATAAGTTGCTCCAGAATTTTCCAGTTCTTCTCTTGACCCATATCCAAACAATACTCCAATTGAATCAATATCAAATTTTTTTGCTCCTAATATATCATATTTTCTGTCTCCGACCATAACAATTAAAGACCTGTTTTCAACACCACACAAATCTAATGCGTCTGATATAACTTCTTCTTTTCTAGTTTTGCTGCCGTCCAAATTGGCTCCGGCTATAAATGAAAAATATTGAGCAATGTCAAAATATTTTAATATTCTTTCCGCAAATACTTTTGGTTTTGAAGTTGCAACTCCAAGACAAATACCACTGTTCTGTAAATCACACAATAACTCTTTTATACCATCATATAATTTGTTTTCAAAAATACCCGTATCCTTATAATATTCCCTATAATACTCTACAGCTTTTTTAGCTTCTTCTTTAGAAAATCCAAAATATTTTTCATAAGATTCATGAAGCGGCGGACCAATAAACTTATATAATTCTGATCTATCCTTTATTTGAATATTATATTTTTTAAGCGAATAAATCACAGAATTTGTTATACCTTCGCCGGGATCGGTTAAAGTGCCGTCTAAATCAAACAACACTACGTCATAATTTTTCATTTTTTAATTCCTCCAAAATATAAAAAGACCCAAAATATTTTATTATGTGAACTATTGATTTGCCTTTTGGTAGGCTTTCCCCCATTCAACCATAGAATCTAATATTGGCTTCAAGCTATAGCCTGTCTCAGTCAAAGTATATTCAACCCTGGGAGGAACTTCAGCATACACTTTTCTAGTTAATAGCCCTGACTCTTCCATTGAACGCAAATTAGAAGTCAGCACCTTCTGAGAAATACTCCCAATAGACTTTTTTAACTCACCAAACCGTTTGGTTCCATCCATCAAATCTCTGATTATAAGCACCTTCCATCGGTCTGATATTAACATCAAAGTCGTTTCAACCGGACATGCCGGCAGTTCTCTTTTCATATTATTTCATTCCTCTCAGCATAATAGTATATATTTGAAACTATACATCAATAAGTAATCTATAATACATTATAAACACGAATTTTCAGTTTGTCAACTTCACTATTTAATTGTTCTATAGTTACCATAAAGAAACTATAAAACAAAAAAGTGCTTACTTTACAAATATTAGTGTAAGTATTATGATTAAGTTATAAAGGAGGCAATCATATGGATATAACCTCTGTATTTAAACTTTTACAAGACGATATACATTCTGTTGTTTTTGCTACAATCAACGAATTCGGGCATCCCGAAACACGAGTGATAGATATAATGCTTTGCGACGAAAATAGTATATATTTTATTACTGCAAGAGGAAAAAATTTTTATGAACAATTGATTGATAATAAATATGTCTCTCTGACAGGTTTCAAAGGAAACAGCACGATTTCCTCTATCGCAGTCTCTGTCCGAGGTAATGTCAAAGATATTGGAGCTGAACTATTGAATGAAGTATTTGAAAAAAATCCTTACATGAACACCATATATCCTACTATTGAAAGCAGAGCAGCACTAACCGTATTTCAAATTTATAAAGGTACTGGTGAGTATTTTAATTTATCCAAACGACCTATAGAACGATACACCTTTTCTTTCGGAGACGCTGAACTTACTTGGCACGGTTATTATATTAATGACAAATGTATCCACTGTTTTCGATGTCTCAGTGTATGCCCGCAAAGCTGCATTAATATAAATGAAAATTCAGCTTATATAAAACAAGAAAATTGTCTTCATTGTGGAAATTGCTTTGATATCTGTCCAGCTAGCGCTATAGAAAGAAGATGATATAATGACTCAAGAAGAACGCTTAAAATACTTGATAAATTATTTATTAAACGAACAACCTGAATATTCAAATATAAATATCCCTGAAAGCGTAGAAGAAAAAAAGCAGCTTTTGCGTTCACTTATGAACGTCAGACCACCTTCTGATATTAGTCAGGATTTTTTATTGGTTCAAAATCAATATTTATCACAGGAAATTATTAAAAAAGGAATTATTAATGTGAATGACCTGACTCCGATAAAAGAAAAGATTTATTTGTGGCAAGGAGATATTACAACATTAAGATGCGATGCAATAGTAAACGCAGCAAATAACAGATTGCTTGGTTGTTTTGTTCCATGTCATGAATGTATTGATAATGCTATACATACATATGCTGGAATACAGCTCAGATTAGCATGCGATAAAATTATGAAGTCTAAAAATTCTTTTGCTGAAACCGGCAGTGCGGAAATAACTCAGGCATATAACCTGCCGTCTGATTATATCATACACACTGTAGGCCCTATTATTAATTCAAATTTGACACAGAATGACTGTTTACTCCTTAAATTATGCTATCAATCCTGTCTCAATGCTGCAGAGGAAAACAATCTCAAATCAATAGCTTTTTGCTGCATTTCCACAGGCGAATATCATTTTCCAAATCAAAAAGCTGCCGAGATTGCAATAGATACGGTAACGGAATTTATCAAATCTTCAAACATAGAAAGGGTGATTTTTAATGTTTTTAAAGACAAAGACTATGAAATCTACCGAAAATTACTTCAAACAAATTGAATGTTTAAAAAATGTCTTAGACAGTTCTGACGCTGTTATTATTGGCGCCGGCGCCGGGCTTTCAACATCTGCCGGTTTTACTTATTCCGGTGAGCGGTTTGATAAATATTTTTCAGACTTTAAGAATAAATATGGTTTTACAGACATGTATTACGGTGGATTTTATCCTTATAAATCACCAGAAGAATATTGGGCATATTGGAGCAGATATATTTACTGCAACCGTTACGAACCGGCAAAATCAACCGTATATACCGATTTGCTTGAGCTTACTAAAGAAAAAGACTATTTCGTCATCACTACTAATGTTGACCATCAATTTCAAAAATCAGGATTTGATAAACACAGATTGTTTTATACACAAGGTGATTATGGATTATTTCAATGCTCGGTGCCTTGTCATAATAAAACTTATGATAATGAAGATATAATAAAACAAATGCTGAAAGAACAGAAAAATATGCGCATTCCAACAGATTTAATCCCATATTGCCCAAAATGCGGGAAGCCAATGACGATGAATTTGAGGTCTGATAATAGATTTGTTGAAGATGATGGATGGCATATTGCAGCAGAAAGATATTCAAATTTCATTCGCCGTCATAAAAATATGAAAGTATTATTCTTTGAGCTTGGCATAGGTGAAAATACTCCTGTTATTATCAAATATCCATTTTGGAATATGACATATGAAAACCCAAATGCTGTATACGCATGCGTAAATTTAAAAAATTACATATATCCTAACGAAATAAAAAAACAGTCCATTTGTATAAATTCAGATATACGAAAAGTAATTTTAGACTTAAAACACTCTTAGAAATACAACATTTACGTTATACCAGTAATAGTTACTATTAGGTAACTACAGTACAAAAAAGTGCTTACTTTACAAAATACATTTATGGCAATATAATGAAACCGGTTTTAAAACTAAATATTAAAATAGAAAGGATTGTTATTTATGAAAATCGCAGTAGTATGCGCAAATGGAAAAGTTGGAAAATTAGTTGTAAAGGAAGCAATGAAAAGAGGACTTGACGTAACAGCCATAGTTAGAGGAGAAAATAAATCACTGGCTGAGCACACAATCATTAAAGATCTTTTTGATCTTAAGAAATCGAATTTAGATAGTTTTGATACAGTAGTAGACGCTTTTGGAACATGGAATCCAGAAAGCCTTCCGCAACATAGTACATCATTAAAAAAGCTATGCGATCTTTTATCAGGGACTAACAAGAGATTAATAGTAGTCGGCGGTGCCGGAAGTTTATATGTTAATCCTGAACACACATTGCAGCTGATGGATACTCCGGATTTTCCTGATATGTTTAAACCTCTTGCATCTAATATGGGAAAAGCGTTAGAAGAACTTCGTTCGCGAGATGACGTGCGCTGGACATATATTAGTCCAGCCGGTGATTTCAGGGCAGATGGTGAGAAATGCGGAAAATACATATTAGGCGGTGAAGAGCTAACATTAAATTCAAACGGTGAAAGTATAATAAGTTACGCCGATTATGCTGCCGCACTTGTTGATGAAATAATAAATGGTAATCACATAAATGAGCGCATAAGTGTTGTTAGAGCATAATATCTTGTCTTTAATATATATAACGGCAGCTTGACTAGTGCGTCAGACTTTGACTGTTTGACTGTCATTACTCTGTTAACTTATAATTGGCTTTTTGAGATTAAATATTGATTATAATATAATGTTTGTTTTATACCCAAACATTATATTTTAAAACAAAACTATAAAATTGACATTTTAAATAAACTCATATATACTAAATTCAGAGGAGTGATAAAATGTCAAGTTTATTTAAGTCAACTTTTAACAGCAGGTTTCTCAACGGAGATAATATTCCTTACCACAGATATATTCGCAGTGATGTCCCTAATAATATCAGCAAAGACGAAATAGATTGGTTATATAAAAATAATTTTACAACAATCATTGATTTGCGCTCTGATTGGGAACACGAGCATGAATCTGTCCCTCTTGAAATTGACAACAGATTTATATACCATCACAAACCCGTTACAATAGACGGTTTAGTTGATATAGATAATATTAATGGTATAGTTCCTAAAACTGTTGCTGATGTATCAAAATCGTATATTTTGATGGCTGACAAAAATATGAAAAATATAATCAATACAATTTTAAATGCTAAAACAAATGTTTTATATTTTTGCAGCGCAGGCAAATACCGAACAGGTGTTGTTTCAGCTATATTAATGCTGATATACAAAGAAAGCCGAAACAGTATCATAGATGATTATATGAAATCTTTAGATAATATCAAAGTTATATTTGAGAAATATTCTAAAGAATTCCCCGATATTAATACTGATATTATATATCCTAAAAGAGAATTTATAGAATCATTTTTGGATAATGTAAATCTTAATAATATAATTTAATCATCATTACAACTTCAATAATAGAACTTTTGTAAACTTATTAGAAATAAAATCATATATTATTCAATGAAGATTTAATGCTTATATTAAACTGCATAAAGGAGAATGATATATGAAACGTTTAGTACCACTTGAACCACAAGCTGAAAAAGTATGCAACGAAGCCTCAAAGCCGCCTCTTATATTTCAGCTTCCGCCTGAAAAAGGCCGTGAAGTGCTGGAAAAAATGCAAGACAGCCCAGTATACAAATATCCGGCTGAAATTAAAAGACTACAATTTGAATCTGATAACTGGGGAACTTTTAAAATATATTTTGTTATTCCAAGCAACTTACAGGGAATCCCAAGCGTTATCTACTATATACATGGGGCTGGATGGGTATTTGGTAGTTTTCATACACATGAAAAGCTGGTTCGGGAACTTGCAGCAAGAACCAATTCAATTCTAGTCTTTCCTGAATATAGTCTTTCCCCTGAAGCTAAGTATCCTACTGCTATCGAACAATGTTATGAAGCCTTATGCTGTATTCCCGAACTGCTGAAACAAGAAAGTATTTCAGCTGATTTAAGTAAACTCACTGTGGCGGGCGACAGCGTCGGCGGTAATATGGCAACGGTAATGACCATAATGGCAAAACATCGAAACGGACCATATATAAATAAACAGCTTTTGTACTATCCTGTTACCAACGCCTGCTTTTCAACAGACTCTTACTGCGCCTTTGCTGTAAATTATTATCTATATCGAGCAGGAATGATGTGGTTTTGGAACCAATATACAAGCAATCTTTTAGAAAGAACACAAATTACTGCCTCTCCTCTTAAGAGTTCGCTTAATGAATTAAAGAATTTACCGCCAGCGATGATTTTAAACGGTGAGGCAGACGTTCTGCGAGATGATGGAGAATCTTATGCGCGACGTCTTAGAAAAGCCGGTGTAGATGTAACTGCAGTAAGATTTCAGGCAATTATTCATGATTTTGTTATGCTTAATGCTTTAGACCAAACTAAAGCATGCCGCGCGGCTATGGATCTCTCGACCGAGTGGATAAAAAAGAAAAATGCCGAATAAAATTTAATACACAATTCAGTACATACAAAAATTTGTCTAATAAAATATTAGATTACTATGAAAAATATAATATAAATCAATATTGTTTATTTCAATAATTTTCATCTGCATATAATCATTTTAATAAATGTTTTTCTCATAACAGATATTATAATAATTATATATCTTAACTAAAATATAAACTGCAGTAAAATAGATGCGCCCCGAAAACTGAAAAATAATAACTGATGATTTTAACTTTACAACAAATTCAGGTGTGCTGTTTTATGCACACCTGAATTCTTATAATATTTAATTATAGAAAAATATATTTTAAAACTTATACTTTTCATTTCAGTTAGTAATAAAATATTAGAACTGTTTCGCTCCACAAATCAGTGCAACTTTTAAACGAATCCCATAAACATGCTTTTATAATATCAAAATTAATTTCACTAACATTTATTTTGTTTGTATTTCCAAGTATATCAGCTTGCTTTAAATCTGTTAATACCAATCATTTGTATAACCGCGCAAAATGCTTTTGTGCCTCTTGTTTAGTTTACATCATGATATGTTATCAATCGCTGTCTGAAGAACCAATATCACTGTATTCAGCATCTCTTGCTCCTTCTTGAACAGATGCGTCACAAGCCAGCTAAAATCCTGCTTCAAGTTGAAGATTTGCAAAAATCATCATTTTCCAAGATTAAAGTTATATAGAGTTATCTGCTTTTATCTTATATGTTTTAAAAATAAACTGACATTTCTACCGAATAAAATATTTCAACATATTCCGTTCGTTATTACCATAAATTATTTTATTTGACCATACAAGTAACAAAATGTCTGCAGCTTCATTTCTTAAAATACATACTAGGTTAAAAATTATTATTTAAAAGATCCATTTATATAAAGCTTGCAACAATTCAGATATAGTATGTATATTAACTTTATATCTTCATAATTATCCTATTAACTTTAAATCAGTTCTATTATTTTTTCTATACAATACAAACGATATAAATAACAGGATCAAGCACACAAGTGCTAAAATCACATCTGACGGTACGCTGGAAATCAGAAATACCGGTAATGCAAAAATAATTACTATAACCATACTCATAAATACTGAGATCATAGACGTAGTACTCTGCTTTACAACTGCAGCCTCATTTTCCCAATCAAATATCGGAAAGATCAGATTTGAAAAAATACCAAATACTGTTGTAAATATAATCAATGCCGCTGGTACTAGTATAAGCCAAACAGCTTCAAGTATTGACGGTTTTACAGCAATCATTAAAAATATTTCTGAAAGTATATAAAATGGCGCTATAACTGAAAAGTTAACCATTATTTTACTATCAAAAACAGTCTTTGCTTTTACGGGCAGACATTTTATAATCCACCATTCCTTACCCTCTAAAGAAATTGATACTGAAGTGGTCGGCATCAAAGCCGGCATATATCCTATTACAAACGGAAGAGCTTTTCTTACCATTCCAGGTATAGGAATCAACGCTTCAACTTTGTCTATTCCCATAACCAAAATTGCAACTGAGGCCAAAGTCATCATTACAGCTCCCATCACAGTATTGGATATATAGACGCCTGATGAAAAGTAGCGCCTTAATTCTCTGAAATAAAGAGCTTTTAATGTTGAATTAGTTTTTAATTTATGAATTTTATAATTATGCTTTGCCGTTGTTGAGTATAATGTACTGCATATCTTTTGAAAATTCAAAGACACAATAACAGCCATAACTAAAAATACCGCAACCGAAACGATAATAAAAGTCAGTAAAAATAATATACTTCCCGATGTCATCGCTTCCCCAAGCCAAATTGCCGGCGGATAAATATTATTAATCTGTTCAATAATAACCTGAGACAAATTTTGAAGCGTCTCAGATGAAACATTCTCCATATTATTAGACTGCATGCTAAATATAATTATCACAGAAGCAAACAATATAGATAAAACAGCGGTAACCGGTCCTTTATATTTCATCTTAGAAGCGATCGCTGTTACTGCCGCTCCCAATAATGTAGCAACAGCCATTGGGAGAAACGGCAGAAAAATTATTCCAACCAAACTGGTCAAATAAAATCCAAACCCAAGACCTAAGCTTATTCCATAGACAACAGCCCCCGTTCCCATTACTACAAAAGATATCAACAGGTTATCAAAATACATATTAAAAAATCGGCTTATAACTACAGCAGTTTTAGAAATCGGCAATGAACATAAAACCTCATAGCTGTTTTTTTGGAATATAACATTGCCTGATGATACTATACCGAAAAATAATATTAACAAACTTGTTGTCGCCGTTAGTATTACGGGAACGACATCAGCCATCCCCATCTGTATATACGTATATGAAAATAAACTGACATAGAATATAAACATAATGCCAATGAATATACGAAAAAACATTAAATATATTATACGTTTTTTCTTTTGCTTATCTTTGCCAAAACGAATTTCATTTATCTTCCAAAAATTCTTTAACTGAATTTGAACCAGTTTTTTAATTTGACGAACCATCGCTGACTACCTCCATAAATACTGACTCAAGTGTCTCGCCGTCTTTAACAAACTCATTCATTTTACCTGATACCACAAGTTCACCATTTTTTATTATTGCAATCTTATTACACAACTTTTCAGCAACATCTAATACGTGAGTTGAAAAAAATATTGCTCCTCCTTCATTACAAATGTTACGCATAATTTCTTTTAAAGCAATACTGGCTTTTGGATCAAGCCCTACAAAAGGTTCATCCAAAATCAATAACTTGGGATGGTGAACTAAAGCCGATATGATAGCTAACTTTTGTTTCATTCCATGAGAATATGATAAAACCAAATCGCCCAGCGACCCGGTTATCTCAAAAATCTCAGAATATTCGCGTATTCTTTTTTCCCGAACATCTGCCGGAACTTTAAAAACATCAGCAATAAAATTCAGATACTGAATTCCGGTTAAATATTCATATATATCAGGATTATCAGGTATATAAGCAATCTTAGATTTACACCGTATAGGATTTTCTTTCACTGAAACTCCGTCAATTAATATCTCACCTTCATCAAAATCATGTATACCAACCACACACTTTATTGTAGTGGTCTTACCTGCCCCGTTATGTCCTATAAATCCATAAATATCGCCGGAACTGATTTCTATATTTAAATTAGACACCGCCTTTTTTCCGCCTTTATAAGTTTTGCTTAAATTATTAATTTTTAACATAACTTTTCTCCTTATTTAAAGTTGACCTAATCCAATTTACTGTCTATTTCTATATTTGTATTTTCAGACATAACCAGTTGTTCAAAATATTCCATCGGAAACGGCAGCAATGACAATGGTTTAACAGCAATAGACAATAATTTTACTATATTATCATCAGCCGCAATTCTATTTGAATTGATTTTTCCGCAAATTCTGCATCTATGTATAATTGCCCATTCTCCATTATCGCGTGTCCATACACTGATAGGTTCCATTATTCCCCCGCAGTTAGCTTTTCTATCTCCGGGAATATTATCTAAGTGTATACTCATCAAACATTTAGGACAGTGATTACGGTTTTTTGTTCCGCATCCGTCAATCGGTACTAACTGACCACAGTTTTTACAAGTAAAACTTCTTTTATTATTTTTTCTATTCAAATTAATTCCTCCTAAAAGTTACTTCAATAACTTCGGGAGGTTATGCAGAGATTTATTTTATGCAAACCTCCCGGCTTGCTGCAATCTCCAATTTACCATATTTATACATAAATTTCTCCTTATTAAAAACATTATAATTTTTTGATTCACACTATATTTGACATTTAGGACAGTAATAAACTGTCCCGCCTAAATATGATTCTTTAGTTATCTCACTTCCGCATATAGAGCAGCCATTTTTATAGGTGTTTTTTGAAAGCTTTGTTTTATATCTTCCAGGACTTCCAAAAATATCTTTTTCCGTATCACGACCGCCATGTTCAGTCATATCCAGCAAAACAGATTTTATTGAGTTAAAAATGTTTTTTATATCTTCTTCACTCAATTCAGAGATTTTGTGTCTTGGTCTTAAACGAGCTTCAAATAATATGTCCTGCAGTACTCCATTACCTAGACCAACAAATCTTTGTTCTGTCGCCAAAAAGGCTTTTAAACTCAGCGACGGTTTCACCGAACTAAGTATATTTTTAAAATACTGATAACTAAATTCATCACCAATAATTGAAATACTCTTCTTGCCGCTTATATAATAATCATTATCATAATCTCCGTTATGACATATGATTCCACCATACATTGCTACTGTAAAAATCAAAGCACATCCGTCTTCAAAATCAATAATCAATTGATATTTTGATGGACGCTTTTCACCTGGAGTAAGCAAACGCAGATTTACACCATCGTTATAACATAATCTTTTTTCATCAGAAAAAACTATTTCAACAAATATTCCAACATTATTTACAGCAATTACTTTTTTTCCTGTTAAAATATCATTATATGATTCAACTTCGCCATTAAACCAGCAAAATTTGTGAGGTGAAGACGGAGGTATAACTGATTTAACCATTTTACCAACTATGTTTTCATTTAACTCACGTACTCTTGACAAAACTTCCGGTAATTCCAACACATTATCCACTCCCTTTATAAATTCACTTTATACCCATAAATCCTGCTTGCATACCTGATATCCATATAGTTTCATATTTATTGAAACCGCACTTCTTTAATATGTCAAGCTGACTTGAAATAGTTATCGGATAATAATTTACTCCATAACGGTTAATGTGACTTTCAGCCTCATTCTCGCTCTTTCCATTATTAATTTGATATTTTTTCCACCTTTTAAGCTGCATTGATTTACCAAAACCGGTATTCGGAGCAAAATTTTCAAAAGAAAATAATACTCCTCCTTTTTTTAATGCTTTATAACAGTTTAGGATTACACGTTCCCTGACAGTTTTGTTAAAATAATGATTAACCATAATTGATGTAACAATATCATATTTATCACAAAATTCAATTTCTTCAGCAGACATCAGAAAAAACCTATTATTTTTATTTTTAAATCTTTCTCTTGTTATATTTAACATTTCTTCAGAAACATCACAAAATGCGAATTCATTAATATTAAAATAATTATAAGCTGCTTCAGCCATTTTCCCGGTGCCGCATCCAATATCAAGCCAATCTATATCTTTAAATTCTAATACATCAACAATATCAATAATCTGTTTAAAAAACTCATTATAGTATGGTACTGTTTTTTCTACTTTATCATTATATTCAAACGCATCAAACGCAGCGTTGTAAGTCGGCATAGATTTAACCTCACAAATTCTAAAATTCGTTTTATAACATCTCATTTTATTCAGAATATAAAAAGCTATTTGCTTATAAAAAATATACTTGTTTATAAAACAAGACATAAAAACAATTATGTCGATAATTTTACTTATTGTACTTCATTAACATAGTAAAGTCAACATATAATAAACACAATTTATATAAATTTTATATATCAGCAAACGTTAATATTGAAATAGAAAAAAATTTGTTGTATAATATTTTTTATACCGCATACCAATTAAGTGATATCGATTTATTATCCAATAAGTCATTGGAGGATATAATATGAAAAATTTTTATATGATTGGCGGAACTATGGGAATTGGTAAAACTTCAACTTGTAAATTTTTAAAAAACAAGCTCCCAAACTCAGTATTTTTAGATGGAGACTGGTGTTGGGATATGAACCCATTTCAGATAAATAATGAGACAAAAAGTATGGTAATGAAAAATATATGTTATATGCTTAACAACTTTTTAAAATGTTCGTGCTATGATAATATTATTTTCTGCTGGGTTATGCACAAGCAAGAAATTATAAATAGTATCTTAGAAACTCTTGATTTATCTGAAGTCAAGCTGCATTTAATTTCTTTAGTCTGTGAACGTCAAACGTTATATGATAGATTAATGTCTGATGTTGCCGCCGGAATAAGAAACACGGATGTGATTTTTAGAAGCATTGAGTATCTTCCTCTTTTTTATAAATTAAATACAGATTTGCTTGATGTAACCGACGTTTCACCTGAACAAGCCGCAAACTTAATACGAAATAATTACTAGATAAAAGGAGAAAACAAGTAAATGAAAATAATAGTAAACAAATATGAAAAAAAAGATATTAATGAAATGAAAAATATATGGAATGAGGTCGTTAGAGATGGTAACGCATTTCCGCAAATTGAAGAATTAACAGAAGTATCCGCTGCCAATTTTTTTGATGAACAGAGCTTTTGCGGTGTTGCAAAAGATTCTGAATCAAATATAATAGTAGGGTTATATATACTTCACCCAAATAATGTTGGAAGATGCGGGCATATAAGTAATGCCAGCTTTGCAGTAAGTTCATCTGTCAGAGGATATGGGGTTGGTGAAATATTAGTAAAACACTGCATAGAACAAGCAAGAAAATTAGGCTTTAAAATATTACAATTTAACGCGGTGGTAAAATCAAATACTGCCGCTCTGAAATTATATAAAAAATTAGGATTTATTCAGCTTGGAATTATACCTAATGGTTTTCTTCTGCCAAATGGCACCTATGAAGATATAATCCCTCACTACATATCACTATAATAATTATTGTAAAGTAAATTTTCATTTGTTAAGAAAGCTTATAACGATACTAAATAACTCGGCTTTTCTAAAAAGCTTCAAACCAACACAGATTATTATAGATAACCGGGTAGACTGCAATATTGCACAACCTATATAAAAATAAAAGACAAACTTGCTCAAATTAGTCATGAAGTTTGACACCGTTACTATCTCAGATAGCGGTCCACGCGCATGGCTGTCTTTTAAACGGATATTATATGAGCCAAACAAAAAACGCTTTCTTTTTTTTAAGAAAGCGTTCACTTTACAAATAACCTATTTTTAATTGATTTTACAAATCTTCATTATTTATCATAGAATCAATTTCATTAAAAGACCTTTCAGCTACCATTTCAGCTTTTTTCTTTTTATCTTTCACCCTTACTCCCAAATCTGATATTATTCCATAATTAATATTCATAGGCTGAAAATTTGTTATACTGCTGTTAGACACATAGTTTGACAATGCACCAATCGCAGTATCAGCTGAAAATGGTTTTAAATCTTTGCCCATTATTCTCTTTGCGGCATAAATACCTGCAAGCAATCCGCTTGCAGCTGATTCAACATATCCTTCTACACCTGTTATCTGACCCGCAAAAAACATTTTTTCATTCTCTCTCATTGAATAAAACTTATCAAGCGCACAAGGCGAGTTTATATAAGTATTTCTATGCATAACTCCGTACCGGACAAATTCAGCATTTTCAAGTCCCGGAATCATACTAAAGACGCGTTTTTGTTCACCAAACTTTAAATGAGTTTGAAATCCAACTATATTAAACATACTATGCGCCGCATTATCCTGTCTAAGCTGCACAACGGCATAAGGCTTATCCTCACAATGTGGATTTTTCAGTCCCACAGGCTTTAGCGGTCCAAAACGCATTGTATCCTCTCCGCGTTTTGCCATAACCTCGATAGGCATACACCCCTCAAAAACCTTTGGATTTTCTACGTTCTCATGAACCTCTGCAGTTTCAGCTGAAATCAAAGCATTATAAAATTTTATATATTCTTCTTTAGTCATAGGACAATTAATATAATCAGCGCCGCCCTTGTCATATCTTGCAGCTTTAAAGGCTTTAGACATATCTATACTTTCATAGCTGACTATTGGCGCGGCAGCGTCATAAAAATGCAGATACTCCTGACCAATAAATCTGTGAATTTCTTCAGCCAAAACCTCTGACACTAAAGGACCTGCCGCTACAATCGTATATTCATCCGGGTTCAGTTTATCAACTTCTTTTTCAATAATTGTTATCTTTGGATTTTCCTTAATCTTCTTTGTAACTGCGGCAGAAAATCCCTCCCTGTCCACAGCCAACGCACCTCCTGCAGGAACTTTAGTTTCATCCGCACACACCATAATAAGTGAATTTAATTTACGCATTTCTTCTTTTAAAAGACCAACAGCATTATATATTCCATCAGCACGCAAAGAGTTACTGCACACCAACTCAGCAAAATTACTGTTTTTATGAGCAGGAGAATATTTTTTAGGCTTCATCTCATAAAGCTCAACGTCTATTCCTAAATTAGCTGCCTGCCATGCGGCTTCACAACCGGCTAACCCGGCTCCGATTACTTTTAATTTCATATCAAACCTCAAACTGACATATTTTTTATTTCTCAGATTTCTTTTTTTTAGACTCCGGCTTTCTGACATAGTCACAGTCCTCATTATAACATACAAAGCTCAAAGGTCCATTTTTTCTGAACGCGTGTTTTTTCATAAGTATGCTTCCGCATTTTGGACACTTTTCATCACTAGGCTCATCCCAGGAAATAAAATCACACTCGGGCGAATGCTCACAAGCATAAAATGTCGCCCCCTTTTTAGACTTGCGTATCAAAACCTTACCGCCGCATTTGGGACACGGAACTCCAAGTTCAACAGTTATCGCCTTAGTATTTCTACATTCAGGAAAACCGGGACATGCTAAAAATTTTCCAAACTTACCTTGTTTATACACCATTTTTCTGCCGCACTTCTCGCATACTACGTCAGATTCCTCATCTTTTAACTCAATATCGCCTATTTTTTCTTCTGCTTCTTTAAGAGTCTTTTCAAACGGATCATAAAAATCTCTTATAACTTCTTTCCAGTTGGTAGAGCCGTCGGCGACATCCTCTATTTTGTCTTCCATATTAGCCGTAAATTTAGTATTAACTATATCCTTAAAATTTTCTTTCATCAAATCAGTCACTATATATCCAAGTTCTGTCGGAAACAGCGTCTTTTTTTCCCTAGCAACATAACCTCTAGCAGTAATCGTAGCAATTGTTGGAGCATAAGTACTCGGACGACCAATGCCTTCTTCCTCCATTGCTTTTACAATAGACGCCTCCGTATATCGAGGCGGCGGCTGGGTGAAATGTTGTTCCGGCTTAAGTTCAGAAAGTTTTAATTCCTGTCCCTCTGTCAAAACCGGCAGTTTTTTTGCTTTTTCCTCTTCAGTATCCTTGCCTTCAACATACAGAGTAGTAAAACCGGCAAATTTAACAGTGCTTCCGCTGGCTTTTAACATATACTTATCAGTGGTTATTTCAGCGCTGACTGTATCCATTATTGCGTCAGACATCTGACTTGCCATAAAACGCTGCCAAATCAATCTATAAAGTTTAAACTGGTCAGGTTTAAATGTATCTTTATATTTTTCAGGAGAATTAGCCGCATAAGTAGGACGTATTGCTTCATGTGCGTCCTGTGCAGATTTTTTAGCCTTATACTGTCTTGGCGCAGACGGAATAAATTTATCACCAAACTTTTGTGAAATATAAGAACGCGCCTCATTTTGAGCCACTGTGGCGATTCTTAAAGAGTCAGTTCTCATATAAGTTATAAAGCCCATCTCGTAAAGCTGCTGTGCCGCCATCATAGTTCTTCTGGCCGTAAAATTCAGCTTTCTTGAAGCTTCCTGCTGCATAGTACTGGTTGTAAAAGGAGGTGAAGGACGACGCTTTGTTTCCTTTTTTATTATTTTGGACACAGCATAGTCGGAAGTTTTGAGTTCTTTTACAATTTTATCAGTGTCCTCACCATTTTCCAACGGAATCTTTTTACCATCCCTAGAGCCATAAAACCTTGCAATAAACGGCAGTTTTCCACTAACATTTGTAAGTTTAGCGTCTATTGACCAATATTCTGTTGGTTCAAATGCGTCAATCTCACGTTCGCGGTCAACAATCATTCTAGTTACAACCGATTGCACGCGTCCGGCGCTTAAACCTTTTTTTATTTTTTTCCAAAGCAGAGGACTTATTTGATATCCTACGATTCTGTCAAGTACACGGCGCGTCTGTTGAGCGTCCACCAAATCCATATCTATACCTCTGGCTTCTTTAACCGCTTCTTTAACCGCATCCTTTGTAACTTCATTAAAAGTTATTCTGCACGGACTCTTAGGATCAATATCCAAAATATTTGCCAAATGCCATGAAATGGCTTCTCCCTCTCGGTCAGGGTCAGTTGCAAGATAAACTTTTTCGGCCGATTTAGCCTTTTTCTTTAATTTTGCTATTAAATCTCCCTTGCCTCTTATAGTTATATATCTAGGTTCAAAGTCATTATCTATATCAACTCCGAGCTGGCTCTTTGGCAAGTCGCGCAAATGTCCCATTGTTGCCTCTATATTATATGAACTTCCCAAATACTTTTTAACACTGTCAACTTTTGTTGGAGACTCAACTATAACCAGCTTCTTCTTTTTTGCAGAAGACTTGGTTTTTTTTGTAGAAGTTTTTCTCTTTTCCGCCATAATTTTCCTCCGTTATATACTAAGTGAATAAAGATTTCCGGCGTGCTGTAACACGGCGCCTTTCATTTGAAGTATAAGTATTGTACTGCTTACCTCAGATGACCTCATACCTGTGTTTCTCATAATCTCATCAATATGCGCCGGTTCAATACACTTATATAAATATTCTAAAATCCGCTGTTCTGAGTTATCAAAGTCTTTAAAGTCCGGTTTTTTATACGGCTCAATAACGGCGGGCTGTTTTCCTTTTATAACTGAACCTATCTGAATTTGATTTCTATTCTCTTTTTTTGTTTTCTCTTTCTCGATTTTGGTTATCTCATATTCATCTTCATCTATGCCATCCAGGTTGTTTAACCGAACAGCACTGCCAATACAATCTAAGCCATTATCCATTAAATCAGCAAATCTGTCATTATATTCTGATAATATATCCTCAGCTGAAGTAGTGACTATTGCTCCAACTTTCAAAAGCGAATTGGGCACATAAGAATTGTAATCTGTAGGACGTCCGGGAACTGCAAATACATCTCTGTCATATTCCTGTGCATAATTTGCGGTTATTGAGGTACCGCTTCTTATATGCCCTTCAACAATAACAGTTCCATAAGACAATCCCGATATAATTCTATTTCTTTCCTGATAATATTCAGCTCCGCCCAAATCCTCAGGCGGACGTTCAGAAATAATAATTCCATTATTTAATATTTCATAATATAAATTTTCATTCTGCGGAGGATAAATTGTATCTACTCCTCCCGCTAATACTGCAATTGTTTTTTGTCCGGCTTCAAGAGCTCCGGAATGAGCAGCCGCGTCAAGTCCAATTGCCATTCCGCTAACAACTATTATTCCTTCTCTTGCCAAATTAAAACATAACTTTTTAGTAAATTTAACGCTATCTTTATTACAGCGCCTTGTTCCGACAACTGAAAGCGTTAAATAATCATTTAGATTGAGATTATCGCCCTTCATATACAAAATCTGAGGAGGAACATCAGTATTCTTTAACAGTATTGGATAATCAGGTTCGGATATATGTATTATTCTAATATTATTTCTATTACAATAACCATAAATTTCTTCAGCAGATTTCAAATCCTTCTTTTTCCATTCTGAAAATCTATAACCCAAAATATTTTTAAGTTTTCTTTCATCAAAATTTCCATTATAAATTTCTTCCGCTGTTCCGATATGAGATACGCAATCATGTATCAACTTAGGAGAATGTTCACAGACGCAATTTAGCCATATACACTTTAATATTTTTGACTCATCCATAAAAACACTCCTAAAAATTTATATTATAAAAAATTATAGCAAATACATCAGTATACCGGCGGCAATAGCAGCATTAAGAGATTCTACTTTTCCCCTCATAGGTATTCTTACTCTTATATCAGACATATTTAAAACTTCCTCTGATACACCAAAAGCTTCGCTTCCAACAACAATAGCAGTCTTAATAGACTCGTCTGCTCCTTTGTCGGTAATATACCGGTAAATATCCACACTGTTTTCTAAGCATGAACAAATAATTTTAAATCCGTGTTTCTTCACATCATTTAATATTTCCGCGTTGTCCGCAAATACAAATTCAGTTCTGAATATTGACCCCATAGTCGAGCGAACTACCTTGGGATTATATATATCAGCGCATCCCTTTAATAAGTATATTAATTCAATACCGGCTGCCTCAGCTGTTCTAATTATAGTGCCCAAATTTCCGGGTTCAGAAATACCGTCGAGAATTAATATTTTATTAATATCATTCAATTCAGATTTCTTAACAGATAAGTTTTTAATTGACACAGCGGCAGCAATTCCTTGTGGATTCATTGTGTCTACACTTTCTTTAAACAGCTTATCACTGACAGTATAGACAGAAATACCGCTCTCGTCAAGACTTGTAACCAAATCTTTATTTTCAGAACTAAAATTTTCACTTATAATAATGAACATAATAGCGTCTCTGACATATTCAAACGCCTCTAAAACCATACGTTTTCCCTCTACAAGATAGGCGTTATTTTTTATACGTCCTTTTTTAGCGGAAAGTGAAGATATTAGTTTTATTTTCTTATTTTCTTTGGCAGTAATGCTTTCAATCATAAACTACTCCCTTAGATCTATAAACTTCTGAATATAGCAAAAGTTATACTCAACTTTGAGTATAACTTTAAATTTAACTATTTTACCTTTTCTACCAGCTTAGTGAAAGCAGCCGGATCAGATATTGCTATCTCAGACAACATCTTTCTGTTAATATTTATATTGTTCTTTTTAAGACCATTCATAAACTTGCTGTAACTAATACCATTCATTCTAGCAGCAGCATTTATACGGGCAATCCATAATTGTCTGAACTCCCTCTTCTTTGCTTTTCTGTCTCTATAAGCGTATGAAAGCGACTTCATAACCGCCTGATTAGCTGTCTTAAACAGCTTACTCTTAGCACCTCTGTATCCTTTAGCAAGCTTCAGGATTTTCTTACGTCTTGCACGAGTCTTAACTGCACCTTTTATTCTAGCCATAGTAATTTTCCTTTCCGAATTTTCAAAATAATGTAATTATCAAATCATAAATAAACCGTATTAAGATTTATTTGTAAGGTATCATGCCTTTTATTGTAGCGGCATTAGCCTTTGACAGGTAACCCATTTTTCTGAGCTTTCTTTTTCTCTTCGTAGTCTTCTTATTAAGAATGTGACTTCTGTAAGCTTTTCCTCTTTTTACCTTGCCGTTTTTTGTAATACCGAAACGCTTTGCTGCGCCTCTGTGAGTCTTAATTTTAGGCATTGTTTTTTCTCCTTCCGTTTTCGTATGAAAATATGTTCTAAAGCATATTATGCATTATAATTAATTCTTCTTCGGTGTAATAAACATAGCCATGTTTCTGCCTTCCATCTTTATTCCTTTATCAACGCTTCCATATTCCTCAATAGCGTCCTTAAACTTCATAAGCATATCTCTGCCTAAAGATGAATGTGTGATTTCACGACCTCTGAACCTAACTGAAACTTTAACTTTGTCACCGTTTTGCAGAAACTTAATACCCGCCTTGACTTTAGTGTTAAAGTCATGCTCATCGATATTTGAACTTAGTCTTACTTCCTTAACCGCCACAACTTTTTGATTTTTACGGTTTTCCTTTTCACGTTTTGCAAGCTCAAACTTATGCTTGCCGTAATCCATAATCTTACATACCGGCGGTTTTGCCTGCGGAGCAATTTTAACCAAATCAAGGTTTTTCTCGTCTGCAAGTTCCAAAGCACGTGCAGATGATACTATACCAAGCTGTTCACCCTCAGGTCCAACAAGACGAACCTCTTTGTCTCTGATTTCGTCGTTAATCATCAAATCTTGCCTAGCTATATAAAACACCTCCAAAATAATTTAAAAATTTGCATAAAAAATGCGAAGTACAAAAGTACACCGCAATATCCATAAAATATTTATCTGTAATAATCGGATACCCTTTTGCTTTTCGCTAAGGGGAGAAGCGGCACTTCTGCTTTACTAAAAAATATTACCACATTATTTTTAATATGTCAAGCATTTTTTCAAAAATTATTATATTTATTTATTTTTACTAATATTTATACTTAAGCAATCAACCTATTAAAAAATTCTTGTATTATTTTACCAATTATGCTATAATAATGTCGTATTTAATATGCTGGAGGGTTCAGTATGAAAAACGCCATTTTATATTATAATTCTATAAAAAATAAATTTATCTTTAGAAAAATTATTGAGTCTAATATACAACGCTTACTTAAATCAACATTATATAAGATTTGTATTCTTATTTTACCTATATTTTTATCACTTGTCAACCCCGCGTTTGCTGAAACAACAACCAGCGATATTATTCTTTATCTAAATGGGAACATATTTTATTCATCATGTCCTATAATAGTAGAAAACGGAACTGCTCTTGCACCTTTCAGAGAAATAGCCGATACCTTTGGCGCATCCACTAGCTGGGATTCTTCATCTGAAACCATAACCTCAACTTTAAATGAAGTTACAGTTCAATTTAAAATTGGAAGCAATGTAATGATAAAATATGGCAAGCCGGTAGAAATGGGAGCCGAAACATGTTATTATGGCAACACAGCTATGGTTCCTGTCAAAGCTATAGGCGACGCTTTTGGTTATCCGGTTACATGGGACGAGTGTAACAGAGTGATATTCTTGGGTGATGTTGTAAATATAAATAATAATCCCATGAACGATATAAAAATAACTGATGATTTTAGATATAATGATTATATCGGCGAATACAGCGGCGTAAGTATATTTTCAAATGGAAATGAAAACTTTGGTATGGAATTGCTGGGTATAAATGATTATTGGGGAAGTTCCTATGCTGAAACAATAGCAAAAATTGCTGATTGTGTTCCATATGCAAATGTGTATAATATAATTGTTCCTACTGCTCAGGAATTTTACGCGTCTAACAGCAAGAAGACCAATCAGACAGCAGCAATATCAGACGTATATGAACACATAATTCAATACAACAAAAAGAATCTGAAACCAATAAACATCGTTCAGACATTGTCTGACCATGCTGCTGAAAAAATATACTTCTGCACAGACCATCACTGGACGCAAAGAGGGGCCTATTATGCTTATCAAAAGTATGCTTTAGAAAATAAGTCAATTTCAGAAATTGATCCTTTAAACACATTTGAGGTACAGAACATATACGGTTACTATGGTTCACTATGTTCTTTCACTTCCGGAACGTATGGAAATCAACTGCTCGCTCAAAATCCTGACATGCTTCAGTTATTTTCGCCTAAATCATCCAGCGAGGGGGCTGCTTACCGCGATCCGTTTATGCGTTCATATATACAAAGTATAAAAGTGATTTACCCTCCTGCCAAAAGCTACAGCTGCTTTATCGAAGGCGATTATCCTCTTGAGGTATTTAAAACAAACGTAAACAACGGAAAAAAGATTTGTATAATAAAAGATTCGTTTGGAGACGCATTCGCAACCTGGGCTGTAAATAACTATGAAGAAGTATATGTTATTGATTACAGAATGTTTAATGGAGGAACCTACGGAGACTATGGAAGCGGCAAAAATGATTTTAAAATAAGTGACTTCTATAATTTTGTCAAGTTTGACGACTTAGTTATAATAAGCTATCCAGTAACAGTTTCAACCGGTTCATCTGTTCAGCTTCTAACAAAAATGGTAAATTAAATATATAAGATTGGAGAATAAAAATGGTTCATATAGGTAACGACTGGGACGATCTTCTGAGTGAAGAGATTCAAAAAGAATACTACTTAAAATTGAGGGCCTTTCTTGCAAAAGAATATAAAACAGGCACTATATATCCTGATATGTACGATATTTTTAACGCGTTAAAATTGACACCATATAATGATGTAAAAGTTGTTATTATAGGTCAAGACCCTTATCACGGACAAGGACAGGCACACGGTCTGTGTTTTTCAGTTCTGCCGGGTGTAACACCTCCTCCATCACTGGTAAATATATATAAAGAAATTCAGTCGGAATATGGAACAGAACCACCTAAAAACGGTGATTTAACTCGGTGGGCTAAACAAGGGGTATTGTTGTTGAATACAGTTTTGACAGTAAGGGCTGGTATGGCTAATTCCCACCGCGGAATGGGCTGGGAAATATTTACTGATAAAATTATTCAGCTTTTAAATAAACGCGAAAAACCTATAGTGTTTATTTTATGGGGAGGAAACGCAAAAAGAAAACAAAGTCTTATTACAAATCCTAACCATTTAGTGCTCACTGCAGCCCATCCAAGCCCACTTTCAGCTTACAATGGATTTTTCGGCTGCGGACATTTTAGGAAATGTAATGATTTTTTAATATCCACAAATCAGGAACCAATTGAATGGTGATTATAATAACTAACAAGAATAAAATTTACAGTTATTTCATAAATTCTCATTGTAAACTTTAAAAATGTATGTTAAAATATTTTTAAATATAAAAATGAGGTGTTTTTATGAATTTTAAAACTGGTATAAAATTAGCATCTATAACTATGGCAGCAGTGATAGGCACAGTTTCATTAACTGCATGTTCAATTCCAGGGTTTAAGTCTTCACCGACTCCGTCGCCTGCTTCTGCTCAAACAACTGCGGAACAAGCAACAAAGACCCCTGAAGAAGAAATTGTAGGCGAATGGAAAATCGAATCTATACTTGATAAGAGTGGTAATACCGTTTCGTTATCAGACGTTGATTTAACCGGAACCCCTTTGGAGGAAATGTCCGGAGTAATAGGTATGGTATTAAAAACCGGAGTTACTTTAAATTTTAAAGCTGATAAAACAGTATCTTTTTCAGTTTTAAGCGGCAATTATGAAATAAACGACAATAAGCTTACGCTTTCAGTTCCGCAAGTTTCAAAATCAATTGAATTATCTTATTCAATTGATAATAATGACATGAAAGTTAAAATAGATTCTTATTCTATTAACCTTAAAAGACAATAATACAAAATGGATATCCGAGTTTCAGCACTCGGATATCCATTTTGACTACCTGAGCTATTTACAGATGTAAATAGCTTTTTTGTGATAAATGTATAGTTCAATTTTTTGTTTCTAATTTAACCTAAGCTTTCCTAAAATCGAAAATAATATGAAAATTCCAATATTTATAACAACTACTGTCGCACCGGTAGGTGTAGAGAAAAAATAAGAAATTATAAGTCCTAAAAGAAAACAAATAATAGAAATTACTGCTGAAACTATAACAACAGTTTTAAAATGCTTACATACTCTCATAGAAGTTAAAGCCGGGAAAATGATAAGACTAGAAATAAGCAGTGCTCCCATCATTCTCATTCCTAGAACTATGGTTATCGCCGTCAAAATAGCAATCAGCATATTATATACATTTGCCCTGATACCTGTTGCATTTGAAAATGTTTCATCAAAGGTAACAGCAAAAATCTTATTATAAAACAAAACAAACAGTACTATTACAACTGCTGACAAAACAACGCTTAACAGAACGTCATTTAAGGTCATAGCCAATATACTGCCGAAAAGATAGCTGTTTATATCAGTATTCATACCCGTTGTCATAGATGCAACAAGTATTCCGAATGCAAGTGCACCCGTAGAAATTATAGCTATTGCGCTGTCACCTTTAATACTGCTGTTTTCGCTTAGCCGAAGAAGCAAAAATGCGGCAATAATAACTACAGGAATAGTAAATTCCATGGGAGCCCAATTAAACGCTGTAGCTACCGCAATAGCTCCAAACCCCACATGGCTTAGTCCATCACCAATCATTGAGTATCTTTTCAAAACCAAACTAACTCCCAAAAGAGATGCGCATAAAGACACCAAAACACCCACTATCAAGGCTCTTAGTATAAATGAATAAGAAAACATAATATGTAATGTTTCAATCATGTTTATGACCTCCAACAAACTCAATTCCTATCTTAGACCGTGAGTATTCTTTGGACGGTCCGTCAAACATAACGTTTCCGTCTTCTAAATGCAGAATCCGGTTTGAATATTTAACTGCACAATGAATATCATGGGATACCATTACAATAGTTATACCATTACTGTGCATTTCGTTTATTATATTAAAAAACTCAGTTGTAACAACCGGATCCAAGCCGGTTACAGGCTCGTCCAAAAATAATATTTTTCTTGTGGCACACATAGCGCGCGCAAGCAAAACTCTCTGCTGCTGTCCACCGCTCAATTCACGAAAACATTTAGACTTTATATTGGCAATGCCCAACAGTTCCATTTTTTCCAAGGCAAGCTTTTTATCAGATAATGAATAAAAAGGTTTAAAAACTCCTCCTTTTAAACATCCTGACAAAACCACTTCATTAACAGAAGCAGGAAAATCTTTCTGAACCGGCGTCTGCTGAGCCAAATAACCAATATCAGACTGCACAAGCCCGTCACCGTATTCTATACTGCCGCTTTCTGTTGATTTTAGATGCAGTAAGGCCTTCAAAAGTGTACTTTTTCCGCTACCGTTACGACCTATTATACTATAGTAGTCACCTTTATTTATTTCAAAAGATATGTTATTTGCTACTAAAAGTCCATCATAACTCAAACTCACATTTTTACACTTAATTAATGACACAAAATCAACTCCCAATACAAATTTTGTTAAGTCATTTTTCTCTTAAATAAATTTAAAGATTAGCGAAACAAATTTACACGCTGAACAGATTGTGTTCTGAAGTATATTTGTCCGCTAATCTAAATTTTATATTACTATGCAGTTTTAGGTCTCTTTTTTGAACTTTTTTGTTCAGTAATAATTTTAGGAGAACCCTTTTTCAAAACACTGTCACGTGTTATAATAACATTTTTAGCGTCAGGCATTGAAGGAATCTCATACATTATATCCAGCATAATATCCTCAACAATTGTCCTTAGACCTCTGGCTCCAGTCTCACGCTCAACTGCTCTCTTAGCTATTTCCTCAACTGCGTCATCCTCAAAGTCAAGTTCAACGCCGTCCATTTTCATCAAAGTCTTATACTGTTTCAAAAGCGCATTCTTCGGCTCGCTGAAAATCTGCTTCAAAGCTTCAAGATTTAAAGTATCAAGAGTTGTAATTATTGGCAGTCTGCCGATAAGCTCCGGTATTAGTCCATATTTAACTAAATCCTCCGGGGCTATCTCCTTTAGAATATCTCCGCGGTTACGCTCCTTTTTGCTTTCAACTTTGGCGCCAAAGCCAAGAGTTTTATCAGATACGCGAGCTTCGATTATTTTCTCCAGCCCTTCAAATGCTCCTCCGCAAATAAACAATATATTTGTAGTATCTATCTGAATAAAGTCCTGATGCGGATGCTTTCTTCCTCCATTAGGAGGAACATTAGCTACCGTTCCCTCAAGTATTTTAAGCAAGGTCTGCTGTACGCCCTCGCCGCTAACATCCCTGGTTATAGAAGGATTTTCAGATTTTCGGGAAATCTTATCAACCTCATCAATATATACTATACCTTTCTCAGCAAGAGCGATGTCATAATCTGCTTCCTGAATCAGCTTAAGCAAAATATTTTCAACATCTTCTCCAACATAGCCAGCTTCTGTAAGTGAAGTGGCGTCAGCAATTACAAATGGCACATTTAAACGTTTTGCCATAGTTTGAGCAAGGAAAGTTTTTCCCGAGCCTGTTGGTCCTATCATTAAAATATTGCTTTTCTGAAGATCAACATCTCCGCTGTCTGAATCGGTGCCAATTCTTTTATAATGGTTATATATAGCAACTGATAAAGCTTTTTTTGCTTCATCCTGACCTATAATATAATCATTTAAAAATTCATGAAGTTCTTTTGGTTTTGGTAATTCTTCCAAACTTTCAATCTTTTTATTGTTTTCATTTTCCGTCTCAACGTCCATTTCCATTATATCAATGCAAAGGTCAACGCATTCGTTGCAAATATTTGCAGCCGGCCCTTGAATCAATTTTTTAACCTGACTGCGGCTTTTGCCGCAAAATGAACACCTTTCCTGGTTGTCGGTGCTGCTTTCAGACATACACAATCCTCCAATAATAAAATTTAACGTTTAGTAACTATATTGTCAATAAGTCCGTATTTTAATGCTTCTTCAGCATCCATAAAATTATCTCTTTCTGTGTCTTGCTTAACAATATCAATCGGCTGACCGGTATTCTCACTTAAAATCTTATTCAAGTTTTCTTTTATTTTGAGCATTCTCTCAACATGAATCTTCATGTCTGTCGTTTGCCCCTGAACACCGCCGAGAGGCTGATGTATCATAATCTCACTGTTAGGAAGTGCAAATCTTTTTCCTTTTGCACCCGATGAAAGCAGGAATGCTCCCATTGATGCAGCCATTCCAACACAGATAGTAGAAACATCCGCTTTTGTATACTGCATAGTATCATAAATTGCCATACCTGCTGTCACAGAACCACCGGGGCTGTTAATATAAAGATTAATATCCTTATCCGGATCTTCGCTATCTAAAAACAGAAGCTGGGCAACAACTAAACTTGCTGTAGCGTCATTAACTTCATCTGACAAAAAAATTATTCTATCTTTAAGCAATCTGGAAAAAATATCATAAGACCGCTCACCATGACCTGTTTGTTCAACTACGTATGGAACTAAACTGCTGTTTCTAATAATTTTACTATCCATATGATTACCTCCAATAAAAAAAATATGTTAATAATTAATGATACAATAAGGCTGATTTGAAAATAATCCAAATCAACCTTAATTCTATGTTATTTAATATAGAGTATTACTCAAAATCAGCGCTCTCAACCAAAAGATTAATTGCTTTTTCTGCCTTTATTCTAGCTTTAACGTCATCTTCTTTTATATATTTCTTAATGTCGTCAATCTTCATGCCGTTTTCTTCACTAATCTTTTGATATTCGTTTTCAACGTCTTCATCTGTAGGTTCTATTTTTTCAACTTCAGAAACCTTTTCAAGAACCAGCGTAGTCTTAACACGCTTCTCAGCCTCAGGCTTATACTGCTCGCGGATTGTATCCATAGTCTGACCTGTATACTGCATATAAGTATTTAAGTCGATTCCCTGATAACGCATCTGCATATCCATATCGCGAATCATACTGTCAATTTGCGAGTCAATCATCTCATCAGGAATATCAATTTCTGTGTTTGCACACACAGCGTCTATAACATTCTGTTCAGTCTCATGCTTTGCTTTATCTTCATTAGCCTTTTCAAGCTTTGCCTTTATATCAGCCTTATATTCGTCAAGAGTATCAAATTCACTGACATCCATTGCAAAATCGTCATCTGCTTCAGGAAGTTCTTTAACCTTTAAAGAGTTGATTTTAACTTTAAACACAGCGTCTTTTCCAGCTAAATCCTCAGCATGATACTCCTCAGGGAACGTCACTTTAACTTCAACATCATCTCCAACATTCTTACCTAGCAATTGATCCTCAAATCCGGGAATGAACTGACCAGATCCAATTGTCAAATCAAAGTTTTCACCCTTACCGCCCTCAAATGCAACGTCATCAACAAAGCCCTCAAAATCAATGTTAGCGATATCATCAGCCTGAACAGCTCTGTCTTCCACAGGAACGAGTCTGGAATTTCTTTCTCTTAACTTTTCTATTTCTTCATTAACATTTTCATCAGTTGTTTCATAAACAGCTTTTTCAGCTTTTACACCCTTATATTCGCCGAGCTCAAATTCAGGTTTAACTACAACCTTAGCTGTAAAGATAATTTCTTTGTCCGGCTCAATCTTTTCACTCTTTAAATCAACTTCAGGCTGAGCTACCGGAGAAATTCCGTTTTCTTCCACCGCTTTATCATATGCGTCTGGAAGAACAAAGTTAATAGCATCTTCATAAAAAACTTCTTTTCCATAGGCTTTTTCGATGATAATCCTAGGTGCTTTTCCTTTTCTGAATCCAGGCATGTTAATCTTCTTAACATTTTTCTTATAAGCCTTTTGAACCGCTTTTTCAAATTCCTCAGGTGAAACTGAGAATTCAAAACTAACAATATTCTTATCCGTTTTTTCTACATTACCCATAAAAAATACCTCACTATGTTAAATTTCTGTCTAACGCATTTAATGATTATAACATATAAGAATTGAATAGACAAGTACTTTCAAAAAAAATTATATGTTACTTTTAACAAATTTTACACAAGTTTTGGAATAAAATTCAAGAAATCACACGAAACCAACGATAAATTGACACCATTCACATCACCTTGTCTTGCAAATTTTTGTGCAGCAGCATGCAGATGTCCATATATACATTTTTTTACTCCATATTCTTTCATTATATCAATAAACTCTAAATTTTGACCTCCTATTTCGACAGGAGGATAATGCATCGCAACTATAATTTCTTCAGAATTATTCCTCTTTGCGTCTTCCAAAGAGAGAATCAATCTTTGTTTCTCTCTCAAAAAAATTCTTTTATCCTCTTCACTTGAATTTTCTCCGGCTATATTCCAGCCCCTTGTACCGCATATAGCAGTTCTCCCATACATGAAAGCATTGTTATGAATAAACTTTATTGTATTAAAATCTTTTCGTTCTAAAAAATTATTTAGTTTATTCATAGTTGTCCACCAATAATCATGATTGCCTTTCAAAATCACTTTTGTTCCATTTAAGTTATTAATATATTCAAAGTCAGCGACAGAATCGTCTAAATATGTAGCCCATGAAATATCACCGGGCATAATGACAATATCATCGGCCCCAACAATCTTCTGCCAATTGCTCTGCATTCTTTCAACGTAATTACGCCAGCGTTCTCCAAAAACATCCATTGGCTTATCCACACTAAGCGGCAGATGCAAGTCTGAAATTGCAAAAATTGCCATTTTATCACCTCTGTCACATGAATATTTTAAATTTAAGAATATAATTTTATAACCCGGAAATAATAATACTGTACAACGAAAGGAGGAATTATCATGGACAATAATAAAATCGTTTGCAAGGTAAAAAACTGTGAGTATCATACAAGCGGAGATCTTTGCACAGCTTCCCAAATTGAGGTGGGTGGCGGTACAAAGTGCTGCAGCTCATGTGATACAGAATGTATAACATTTAAACCCTGCGAATAATTCCTATTCATTAGGTAAGGTTTTGAATAATAATATATTATTATCATAACCAAACTTCTAAATTCTATAAAAACGAATCAACGGCTGTCTCAATTGAGACAGCCTTCTTTTATTTAATATTTAAAGCTTTTTTAATTGACTTATACATTTCGTCTGCGTCTATTATTTCATCAAACCGAATTTCTTTTCCGTTAAGTGCAGCCAAAGACTCCGGTATTTCCATTTCGCTCTTCTCTTTCAATAAATCCAAAAGCTCAAACTCATTTTTATCATATGGTTCAATCCCCAGAGCAGATAATACTGCTGCATTGAACTTAAATGGACTTGCCGTAGACGCTATAATCGTTTTTGTCATATCACCTGTTTCTGTAACATATTGCTTATACACGTCAACAGCAACAGCTGTGTGAGTGTCGAGTGTATAACCATCCTCAGCAAATGTTTTCCAGATTTGAACTTTTGTAAAATAATCATCACAGCAGCCGCCCCAAAATAACTTAGTTATTTTGTTATGCATAGTTTTTGTAAGTCTATACTCTCCGCCAGCTGACAGCTTATTCATTAAGTCATTTATCTTTTTATCGTCATTTCCTGAAATATCAAACAATAGTCTTTCCAAATTGCTTGAAATAAGGATATCCATAGAAGGCGAAACGCTTTGATAAAATTCCCTGTTTTTGTTGTATACACCAGTTTTAATAAAATCTGTCAGAACATCGTTTTTATTTGATGCGCAAATCAGTTTATTAACCGGAAGTCCCATTTTTCTTGCATAGTATGCGGCAAGTATATTACCAAAGTTGCCTGTTGGAACGCATACATTTATTTTATCACCATTCTGTATCTCTCCGCCTTCAACCATATCACAGTAAGCAGAAAAATAGTACACAATCTGCGGAACCAATCTTCCCCAATTGATAGAGTTAGCAGATGAGAATGCAAAACCATTCTTTTCTAACTCGTCGCTTATCTCAGAATTAGTAAATATCTTTTTAACTCCAGTTTGCGCATCATCAAAATTACCGCTTATACCTTCAACGCATACATTTCTTCCATCCTGCGTAATCATCTGCAGCTTTTGAATATCGCTTACGCCTTCACTTGGATAGAAAACAATAATTTTAGTTCCGTCAACGTCCTTAAAGCCTTCTAAAGCAGCTTTTCCCGTATCGCCCGATGTAGCAACCAAAATAACTATTGTTTTGTCCTCGCCTGTCTTTTTCATGGCAGTAGTCATAAAATGAGGCAGAATTTGCAGAGCCATATCTTTAAATGCGCATGTGGGTCCATGCCATAACTCTAAAATATACTCAATGTCATTTATTTTAACAACAGGAGCAACCTTCTCACTGCTGAACTTTCCGTCTCCATAAGCTCCCTCAGTGCATTTCTCAATTTCCGACTTAGTAAAATCAGTTAAAAACTTAGATAAAATAAAATTAGCTCTTTCAATATATGTTTTACCAAGCAGACTCTCAATATCCGCTTTTTTTATTTTTGGAAATTCGTCCGGAACAAACAATCCGCCGTCATCAGAAAGCCCCTTTTTTATAGCTTCGGCAGAAGTAAGTTTTACGTTTTTGTTCCTCGTACTGATATAATTCATTTTCATCAAACCTTTCAAAAGATTTATTTCAACAATAAAATAGAGGCTGTGTTTATATCACAGCCTCTATACAATATCATAAAAATTAACTTAAGTCAATATTTTAACTTTAATTATATGATTAAAAATATATCTTAACAATCTCAACTCATTTTAAATAATTATATTACAATTAAACAATATATTTCTTAACGTTAGCACCAGCTGAATCAGCCTCAGCGCTTACCATCATAGTAAACGAAACGTTAAATGCGCCGGCCAGCTTTTCTAAATCACTGATAAATTCTTCAATAGAATTCATATCACCGTTTGGAACACTTTTGAAAACACTGTCAATAAATATATGAGTAATATCATAATCCTGAGCTATCAAACCACATATTAAACCTTCAAACATATCAAAGTTTTTAATATTAAAATCCTCAGTATTAATCATTCTAACTTTTCTGTCAATATCATGAATCAAACGGTTTCCGTCTGTGATACAAACAACATTGCCATTTTCTATATTAACAGCATTATTAACGGCTTCAATGAGTTTTTTTGTCTTTCCGCTGCCCTTTAATCCAATATGTATCTTAATCATAATAATTACCGCCTTTCCATTCTAGGATTTTAATTAAAATCCAAAACCTGACCAATCGTCTAATCAATCAAAGTTTGGATAAATATTATTTTATTCTTAAAGATATTTTAACATATATATTCAAAATATACAAGACTTATTTTAAAAATATTTATAAATTTAATAAATTTGCTACTTTAATCTTGATTCAAGCTTCTCTTTGTCTGCTTCATATCCCGGTTTGCCCAAAAGAGCAAACATATTTTTCTTGTAGCTCTCAACTCCCGGCTGGTTAAATGGGTTTACTCCAAGTAAATATCCGCTTATACCGCAGGCTTTTTCAAAGAAATATACCAATTGACCAAATGTATATTCGTCCAGCGATTCAAGTTCAATAACAAGGTTTGGAACCCCGCCGTCGGTATGCGCCAAAAGAGTACCTTCAAAAGCTTTTTTGTTTACATAATCCATAGTTTTGCCTGCAAGGAAATTAAGACCGTCTACATTATCACTGTCTTCAGTTATTTCTATATCGCTTTTTGGATTTTTAACATATAGCACTGTTTCAAAAATCTGTCTCATACCGTCTTGTATGTACTGCCCCATAGAATGCAAATCTGTTGAAAAACATGCTCCGGCCGGGAAAATACCTTTTTGATCCTTTCCCTCGCTTTCACCATACAGCTGTTTCCACCACTCAATAAAGTATTGAAGCTCAGGCTCATAATTTACCAGCATTTCTATATTTTTTCCTTTTTGGTGTAAAATATTCCTTATAGCTGCATACTGATAACATTCATTTTCTTTAAGAGAAGGTTTTGAATACATTTCACGCGCGTCAGCAGCTCCCTGCATCATTTCATCAATATCAGCGCCCGATACAGCAATCGGAAGCAAACCTACAGCTGTCAAAACTGAATATCTTCCTCCAACATCATCAGGCACGACAAAAGTTTCGTATCCTTCTTCGTCAGTCAAATTTTTTAATGCTCCTCTTGCTTTGTCTGTGGTTGCATAAATACGTTCTTTAGCGCCTTCTTTTCCATATTTATTTTCAAGATAGTTTTTTAAAATTCTAAAAGCAATAGCGGGTTCTGTAGTAGTTCCGGATTTGGAAATAATATTTACCGACACATCCTTATCTTCTATTGTTTTTAAAATTCCATTTAAATAATTTGGACTAATATTATTACCGCAAAAAATAATCTGAGGTTTTTGATTAAAATTATAAAACGGACCGCCTAAAAACTCGCAGGCAGCTTTAGCACCCAAATATGAACCGCCAATTCCTACTACGAGCAAAACATCGCTGTCATTTCTAATTTTATGAGCTGCCGATTTTATTCTGCTGAACTCTTCCTTATCATAATCTACAGGCAGGTCAATCCAGCCCAAATAATCATTGCCTGCTCCGGTTTTACTCATCAAAACCTTATCTACAGCCTCTATCTGCGACTGCATATTATCAACTTCTTCCTGAGAAAAGAAGCCGAGAGCTCTTCGATAATTAAATACAACATTTTTTTTCATATCTATTTGCTCCTTTATATTAGTATAAAATTTAATTATATTTACTAATAAATATTTTACCATATTAGTAAATTTTGTGCAATACCTATTATTGAAAATAAAAAAAGTTTTTTTAGGGAATAATGTTTAATGTGATTTAATTCAAATGAAATCGACATGGATTTTTATATATTTAAAAATAAATAATAATAAATTTTCATCAGTTAATTTCATTATTAGTATTAACATGTAAAAGATGATTTATTTTAACCATAATTTACTTGTATAATAAACAATAAATAATCACAAAATACTATTGCAACACAGAAAAAAATAAGGAGTGAAAACAAAATGTCAGATTCAAATAGCTCAAATAACTTGGTAGTTCCACAGGCAAAAGCTGCTATGGAACAGTTCAAGATGGAAGCAGCATCAGAAGTTGGTGTAACACTCAACAAGGGTTACAACGGAGATTTAACATCTAGACAGGCCGGAAGTATCGGTGGACAGATGGTTAAGAAGATGATTCAGAAGTATGAGCAGGATATCGCGAACAGCCAACAGGGCTAAGAAAACGGTAAATCCTATCTTTTGGAAATTTATTCAAACATCAGAAGAAGATAGCGTAAAATATAACTAGTTGGCGCAGTTTATTAGCTTTCCTGATTTATAATAAATTTTCAAAATAAGCGTCAAAGTTTAAGAGGAAGCCGAATCGGCTTCCTCTTTTGCTATCTAATTTTCATCGTGATGACTATGTCCGCAGCCGCAGCTATCTGATTTAACATGTTTTTTATATTGATGATCAGGTGTAATAATACTGTCTATTTTTATCTCCTGATAATCCTTTCCGCTCTCTATACACTTTCCACAGTTATCACACAGCTTCATAGGATTAAGGTCACAGTAATCACATTCACCGCAGCCGGTACAAATTCTGTCATACAGCACGCATTGTCTTCCCATCAGCTCACATCCTCTATTAAATAGATTTTAAATCAAACAAACTCGTCTGCTGCTTTTAATACGCCTATTTTTGCGCTGTCGTAGATTACTCCGCCCTGCATATAGGCAATATAAGGTTCACAAATCGGAGCGTCAGCTGACAGTTCAATGGATGCGCCCTGAACAAATGCTCCGGCAGCCATTATAACAGGATTTTCGTATCCCGGCATATCCCACGGCTCAGGTGTAACAAAACTATCAATAGGCGAGCCTTTCTGAATTGCCTGACAAAATTTAATAACATTATCCGGCGTTTTTAGTTTAACTGCCTGAATAATATCGCTTCTGGCAGAATTAACCTCCGGACATACTTCAAATCCCAGCTCTTTAAACATGGCAGCGCAAAGCACTGCTGTTTTTATGCTCTCAGAGACAATATGAGGAGCCATAAATAGACCCTGGAACATGTTTCTGTTCATGCCAAGACTGGCTCCAACATGTTTGCCAAGACCGGGAGCTGTCAAACGGTAACCTACTTTTCTTACACATTCAGCTGTGCCGGCAATATAACCGCCGCTTAACGCCAAACTTCCACCTGCGTTTTTTATCAGCGAGCCAACAATCAAATCCGCACCAAATTCAGTCGGTTCCTTAGTTTCGACAAATATACCGTAACAATTATCAACAATACAAATTGTTTCCGGGCTAACATGCTTTACAGTTTTAATTATATTTCCGATTTCTTCAACGGTCAGCGAATCACGCCAATCATATCCCCGTGAACGCTGTATCAAGACAGCTTTGATTTTTTCAGATTTTAATAGTTCTATTATACTATCATAATCAATTTTATTTTGATCAGTTAAATCAACCTGACGATATGAGACTCCATAATCTTTTAAAGATCCCATATCATCATAATCGCCTTCACGGATTCCTATTACCTCTTCCATTGTGTCATAAGGAGCGCCAACCACAGAAGCAAGAACATCTCCCGGTCTTAAAACCCCAAACAGACATGCCGAAATAGCCTGCGTTCCCGAAACAATATTGTGTCTTACCATTGCGTCTTCAGCACCTAGAATTTCGGCGTAAACTTTATCAAGAGCGTCTCTGCCCATATCATCATATCCATATCCGGTTGTCTCCCCAAAGTGAGCATATGAAATACGGTTATTCTGAAAAGCTTTAAGAACTTTTGCCTGATTATATCCTGCGGTCTCTTCAATCTCCGAAAACCGCTCTTTAACTTTCTCATTTACTTTCTTATAGAGTTCGATAGTGGAGTCTTTTAATCCAAATTCTTCTTTCAAATATTCAAATGAATTATTTTGCATAATCGAGATTGTTCACATCCTCTTTAGAGAGAACATTAACACCATTCTCTCTTAAAACATTAATAGAAAGATCCAAATCGCTTGTTTTTAAAACGATAACCGCCTTGCTTGACTTTTCACCAATAAATGAATATATGTATTCAATACTAATATTCTTATCTTTTAAAAGCTCAATTACATTGCTGAAAGCACCAACGCTGTCTGAGATAGATATAGCGATTACGTCAGATATATTTGCAGTCATATTATTGCCCCTTAAGACTTTTTCTGCCTTTTCCTCATCATCAACAATCATTCTGAGTATTCCAAAATCTGTAGTATCGGCAATATTAATCGCCCTTATATCAACGGAATTTTCAGACAATATCTTTGTTATTTCAGCCAATCTTCCCGGACGGTTTTCCATAAACACAGAAATCTGTTTTACATACATTCCTGTCTCCTCCTTTATAAAGTGTTATAATAATATTATATATTACGTCCCAAATCAAAAGCCTTTAAATTTACATCTATAACTTTCGCTGGAACTGTATTTTCAAGAGCAGACTTCCAAACGTCTTCTGGTATATCTGTCTGCTTTGACAAAACACCAATTAAAACGACATTAACAGTTTTTATATTGCCTGCTTCAAACGCTAATTTATCAGCATCTACTGATATAATATTAACTTCTTTTGATTTAATTTTTTCCACTATATCATTTGGATACTCTTTAGCGCCTATAATAACGGGCATTGGGTCGATATTCTGTGAATTACAGATTATCTTACCGCCTTTTTTCAAATATGGAAGATAGCGGTATGCTTCCAATTCCTCAAATGCCAGGATTATATCTGCGCCGCCTTTGTCGATAATAGGGGATTGAACTTTTTCACCAAACTTTACATAAGTTACAACGCTTCCGCCCCTTTGTGACATACCATGGACTTCAGACACTTTGACGTCATAACCCTCGCTCATTAACATGTTTCCCAATATTCGGCTTGCAAGTAATGTTCCCTGCCCGCCTACTCCAACTATCATAATTGATAAGCCTTCACTTTTTTTCATAATTCAATCCTCCTATTCAATTGCGCCGAAACTGCACACATTTTTACATAATCCACATCCAACGCAAAGAGTTTTATCAATCTCTAAGTAATCGCCTCTATCCACAATTGCAGGACATCCAAGTTTCATACACATCTTGCATTTCTTACATTTCTCATTATTAATTTTTATCGGGCCGGGGAATTTTACTGATTTTAACAACGCGCACGGTCTCTGCACTATCACAAGAGACGGCTCGTCAGACGCAAGTTCCTCTTTTAAAACCTTTTCACACTGTTTTAAATCAAATGGGTCAATAATAGAAACTCGGTCAATCCCCACAGCTTTTCCAAGCAGTTCTAAATCAACCTGTTTCGTCTTTTCACCCTTTAGAGTTTTTCCCGTCGTTGGATTATCCTGATGACCAGTCATACCCGTAATAGAATTATCCAAAACTAAAACTGTGTTTATTCCCTTATTATACACTATTTCAACAAGACCGGTAATTCCGCTGTGAATAAATGTTGAATCACCCAAAACCGCAACCGTATTTTTTGCGAATTCTTCTCCTCGTGCTAAAGACATACCAAACGACATTCCAATACTTGCGCCCATACAAACCACTGAATGTATAGACTGAAGCGGCGCAACCGCTCCCAGAGTGTAACATCCTATATCACCGCAGACATTAACTCCCATTTTTTTAAGAACATAAAAGATTCCTCTATGCGGACAGCCGGGACAAAGCACAGGGGGGCGCATAGGAACCTCTTCGTCAACCGTATCAAATTCAGGACAGGCTTGACCTGAAATAAGTTCTTTAATCTGACGTGTAGAAAATTCATAGCACATCGGAAAGAGTTCTTTTCCTATTACCTTTACACCGATATTGTTACAATGTTCCTCTATAAATGGGTCAAGTTCCTCAACAACATATAAAGTATCAACATTCTTTGCAAACTCTTTTATCATGTTAACAGGCAATGGATAAACCATTCCCAATTTAAGTACGGAAACGGAATCTCCAAAAGCTTCTTTCACATAATTGTAGCACATACCGCTGGTAATAATACCGATTTTTTTGTCGCCGTACTCAATTCTATTAAGCGGAGTTGTTTCCGCATACTCACGCAGTCTATTTATTCTATCTTCAACCTCGGGGTGTTTTTTTATCGCATTGCCCGGCATCATAACATATTTTGCTATATCTGCAGTGTATGGTTTAACTTCAACTTCCTGTCTTTCAGACAGCTCAACAATACTTTGTGAATGTGAAACTCTTGTAGACAGTCTATATATAACAGGCGTATCAAAGTTCTCACTCATCTCGTAGGCGGCTTTTATAAACTCTTTGCACTCACTGCTGTCCGACGGCTCTATCATCGGAACTTTAGAGGCCTTTGCATAATTTCTGCTATCCTGCTCATTTTGAGAAGAGTGCATACTCGGGTCGTCAGCGACGCCTATAACCAAACCACCGTTAACACCTGTATATGCCACTGTAAACAATGGGTCAGCTGCTACATTAAGACCGACATGCTTCATGGCACAAAACGCTCTTGCACCTCCAACCGAAGCGCCTATAGCAACTTCCAAAGCCACCTTTTCATTCGGTGACCACTCAGCATAAATTTCATCATACTTTGCCGCGTATTCTGATATTTCAGTACTCGGCGTTCCGGGATAAGCAGTTGAAACAAGTACTCCATTCTCATAAAGTCCGCGTGCAACAGCCTCATTACCCAGCATAAGCTTTTTTTCCATAATATGTATCCTCCTTTAGAATCTAAACTCCTATATGTAAGAACAAACTAATCCTGCTCTCTCAAATCAATAATTCTCTTTGCTTTTCCTGTCGTCCTCTCAATCGACTTAGGCTCGGCAAGTCTAAGCTTTGCTCGAAGCCCCAGTACACTGTGAAGACGTTCTTTCATTTCATTTTCTAATTTTTCTATCTCGGAAAATCTTTCAAGGAGCGAACCGTCAACCAATTCAACAACAATTTCAAGCGTATCAAGCATATTTTCTCTTCTCAAAATCAGCTGGTAATTCGGGCTCACCTGAGGAAACTCAAGAACAACGCTCTCAATCTCAGACGGGAACAGATTTACGCCTTTTATTTTGAGCATATCATCAGTTCTGCCCTGAATAGGAGCAAGTCTGTAAGACGTTCTGCCACAAGTGCATGGTTCAGGTATTATATACGAAATATCTCTGGTTCTATACCTCAGAACAGGCATAGCCTCTTTTGTTAAAGTTGTTATAACAACCTCACCGGATTCTCCGTAAGGGAGTACTTCTCCGGTTCTAGGGTCAATTATTTCAACGATAAACATATCCTCATTAATATGTTCACCGCACTTATATATACATTCACCCGAAACGCCCGGTCCCATTACTTCTGTTAAACCATAATTTGAAGTAACCAAAATACCCATTGAATCTTCCAGCTTCTCTCTCATCTTCTCGCTCATAGCTTCTGAGCCGAAAAATCCATATTTCAATTTAAAATTCTCTCTTGGTATTTCTTTTTCTTTTATCATCTCAGAAAGATACATTGCATACGATGGTGTTGCAACTAGCGCAGTTGTTCCAAAATCCTGCATAAGCATCAGCTGTTTCTGAGTGTTACCGCTGGACATAGGAACAATGGTTGCTCCAACCTTTTCGATACCGTAATGAAGTCCAAATCCGCCGGTAAACAATCCATAACCAAATGAAATCTGTACAACGTCGTTTTCATCAATACCGCCGGCCGTTACAATCCTGGCAATCGCCTCAGACCAAACTTCAATATCTCCTTTTGTATATCCGGCAACAACAGGTTTTCCGGTTGTCCCGGATGACGCATGAAGTCTTACAACATTCTTCATGGGCTCCGCAAACAATCCAAAAGGATAATTATCCCTCAAATCCTCCTTAGTAGTAAACGGCAAGTTTTTCAGATCTGAAAGAGACTTTATCATTTCAGGCTTAATTCCGCTTTCATCAAATCTTTTCTTATAAAACGGAACGTTTTCATACGCCTTGCAAGCCATATGCCGTAAACGCTCAAGCTGAATATCCTCAATTTTTTTCCTGTCTGAACAACACTCTATGTCCTTATTCCAAATCTTTATCATCAGTCAAAAATCCCCTTTATAAAATCATCCTTATATTTTGGTGTATATCTGCTCACAAGCGGAGTAATTATTATTGAAACTATCATAGCAACCATACCGAAAGTCGGTGCATACTGAGCATTAAAGCCGGACACAACCGCCGGGACAATAGAGGTCAAGAATCCTAGAACCATACCCGACCAGGCTCCGATACGCGTTATCTTCTTTGAATACAATCCCCACAAATACGGGCCTAAAAACGTTCCTGCCAATGTTCCCCATGAGAAAGACATAAGCGTGATAATCTCTTTTGGCTTAAACGCAGCGATTGCAAATGAAAGACCAACAAAAACCACACATAAAATACGCATTAGTCCAACTGTATCTTTCTCACTCATATCCGGAGCATATTTTCCCTTAACCAAATCTATAGCTATTGAACTGCTGGACGTCATAACCACTGACGAAAGTGTAGACATAGACGCTGAGAGTATAAGAACCAAAAGCACTCCCATCATAACAGCAGGCAGAGCTTTATTCAGCATCAATGGCATTACAGCGTCAAAACCTTCTGCCGGCACCTGGTTTCCAAGAAATAAACGAGCAAACGCACCAATAAAATATGCGCTGCCTCCTATTAACAAAGCAAACAAAGTCGATATAACAGCAGCCTGTTTGATTGATTTATTATCCTTAATCGTATAAAACTTATGTACCATCTGCGGCAATCCCCATGTACCTAAACTTGTTAAAACAAGCAGAGACAAGAGATTAAACCAGTTCTGACCACCAAACGGAGAAGTGAGATTAGAACCGTCCTTTGGAATTTGAGATAAGCTTTGCAGTCCATTTTTAAGGCCGTCAACCACATCGCTTGACAAAACAAAATAAACAACAAACACAATACCGATTATCATAATTATACCTTGAACAAAATCAGTCAGCACAGTAGCCACATATCCGCCAAGAGATAGATAAAGCGCTGTCAAAACAGCCATAATAACCATCCACCAAATATAGTCAACCGCAGGAAAAACCGCTGAAAACAAATAGCTGAGTCCCATATATACTGAAGCTGCATACGGGGTCAAGAAAACAAATATTATAAGTGCACAGAATATTTTCATTCCGTTGTCATTATATCTGGAACCAAAAAATTCAGGCATCGTCCTGCTTCCGAGTTTATGCGTCATAGCTCTTGTTCTCTTTGCAAGAACAAGCCAAGATAAAAGACATCCTATAACCGCATTTCCTATACCTATCCATACTGCTGAAATTCCAAGATTCCAACCATTCTTTCCTGCATATCCGATAAATATAACAGCTGAAAAAAAAGAAGTACCATAGGCAAAAGCTGAAAGCCATGGTCCGAGACCTCTTCCTCCAAGCAGAAAGCCGTCTACAGTCTTTGTATGCCTGATACTATATATTCCCATTCCAACCATCATACCAATATACAATATGAGTATTAGAATATTAATCACTGTATCACTTGTCATATTTTTCTCCCCTCAAATTAATATATTAGTAAATATTATATCATCGTGCTATGGATAATGCAAGAAAAAAATAAAAAAATATGCAATAGTGTTACAAAATAAAACACATTGCATATTCTTGTTGAAAAATATAACTTTAAACAGTAATATAAAAGACGGAGAAATTAATCTCCGTCTAAAAAAGTTAATCCTTAAAATCGGTGATATCAAACAAAAAATTCATCACATCTATAAAGTCCCTGTAATCTTTGTAGGCAAACATATCATAACCGCATTCTTCAACAAGTGTTTTCAGTTCAGCCCTATATGCCTTTAATCTAAAATTAACGAAACCATCTATGTTCATTTCATTGTTTCTCTCAAAAAAATCAGAAATTTTTCCTTTTATATAATTTAGATGTTCCAAACTGTACCGCCCGGTTATTATATCACACACGCTGTCATAAACCGCGTCACGCTCGTCCCCATCCATATCTCCAAAAACGTCATCTATACAACTGTATATAATCTTAGAACGGTATTTTGCTATAAGCCAATTTGCAATAAGTTCAGCTGTGTCACTGTCCAACTCACAGCTGTCAATTTTTAAACAGCTGCAGTCATCGCTTTGTTCTGTTTCCGGATCTGTTATCTCTGTAATATTCAATGGTCGTCACCTCCAAAAATGATGCTTCCAAAATCCTTTAATTGTCCATTACCTGCCTCAAAAAAATCTATTTCACGTTCTTCTAAAAACTTAATAATTCTGTTGTCTGTAATTTTACCGGTAAACACCAAAGTATCTTCCACAAGACCGCTGGCGCCTCCGATAAAACCATACGGATATCCAGGCAGCAAAACATTTCCTTTTTCAACTGCCAAACACTCTATATTTAAGACATCAGATAAAACTGAATATATATTTGCATCCTCTGTGATTACAGCAGATCTATCTGCGATACACAGATTACATTTTGCATATCCCTGTTTTGTATTAAGAATGGTATAACCATGGCTTTGATAGTATTCGATAATTTTGGGTTCTGTATACCGAATATTTGAAATAACATAATTTCCCACTCTTGCTACATTGTATGCCACATCAAGCGGATAAGTGTTTTCAGGCACCAAAGTACCGCACAACAGATTATCTATATTTTTGCTAAACTGCGCATAATAGTCATAGCATTCAGGAGCACAAACCGCAGTGTTTGAACTCAAAAAATGAATTTGTATATCCGGATGTGTATTAAGCGGCGCAGAAATCGAAGTCATGGGAAACGATTTAATCAATTTTTTTTGAGGAAATTTTCTCCTCAGTGCATTGATTATTTCTTCATCCATATTATTATCAACAATGATTGGCATATTATCAACTCCTGAAAAGAATTTCTGAATAATAAAGAATATATAGCTAAAAATATTACGGGGTGATTTTGTTGTGTCAAATATAAATTGTACTAATTCGGACTGCAAATTTATGTCAGATGGCAAATGTTGTCTTAACACTGTTCCAAAGGCAAGAGCAAGTAAAAATAAAACTGAGCAAAATAAGGCTGATATCAATTCAGACTGCCCTTATTTTATGGCGAATGATTCGATATAAGCCTTAATCTCAAATTTAATTTTCATTTAAGTATTGGGTAACATAATCAACTAAAATCTCGGTTCCATATTTTATGCAGCTATCAGAAGCCGCAAGCCTGCAGTTGTGCAAAGGATATTGTGCAGCTTTCTCCTCAGTGCAGCCGAGCCAAAACAGAGCGGAATCATTCACAGCACGCGTCAAATATGAAAAATCCTCTCCTCCCATGGTTGGTTCTCCGCCAAAGAATATATCCTCAGGCTTGAGATACTTTTCCGCCGAGTTTTTAAGTCGTTCTATAGTATTTTTGTCATTTATCAAAGGCGGGAAAAGTCTGTCGAATTTATACTCAAATTCCGCGCCGTATAATTCACATATTTGTTTTACAGTCAGACCAATTTTTTCTTCAAGCAAATCTCTGTCATAATCACTAAATGAACGTGCCGTGCCTTTTATATGAACAGAGTCCGGAATCACATTATAAGTACTTCCTCCGTTTATTGAACATACAGATACGACAACCGGATTTAAAGGATTAATAATTCTGCTGGGTATAGTTTGAAGAGCACATACAATTTCTGAAGATATCAATATAGGGTCAATACACTTATGAGGATCGGCAGCGTGTCCGCCTTTTCCTAATATTTTTATAGAAAACTCATCAGGACATGCATATGCGGCGCCAGGTTTAAATCTTACCTGCCCCACATTAAGACTTGGTTCTATATGAAGCGCTACACAAGAATTGACTTTTGGATTTTCCAATATTCCGGAGTCTATCATAGGCTTAGCGCCGCCGCTGGTTTCTTCTCCGGGCTGAAACATCAACTTTACACAGCCTGAAAATTTATCTTTTAAATTATTTAAAACCTGTGCACAGCAAAGCAATATTGAAGTATGAATATCATGCCCGCAAGCGTGCATAACATTTTCTTTTTCGGAACTAAAAGGCAAACCTGAATCTTCATTTACCGGAAGAGCGTCCATATCGGCTCTGATTAAAACAGTTTTTGAATTATCTTCATGTTTTAATCCATTTATAATTCCAAGCACTCCGGTTCCGGCTAGACCTGACTGAAACTCTATGCCAAGTTCACTTAATGTCTCGCAAACCAAAGAAGACGTATTAAATTCATGAAAAGAAAGCTCGGGATTTCTATGGATAATATGACGCTTATTTATAGCTTCTGGAACAGCCTTTTCTACTTCAGATTTTATATACTCGTACATTTCATACCTCCGGCAGGCTTAATTATTATTTAATTTTATTTACCGCTTCCTTATACTTATCATATAAATCAGCCTTATTAATAAAGTCAATCATAGCGTTGGGAGACATGCGAACAGGCAAATTAAGCGATTCCAAAACCTGTCTCCGTTTTAATAAACTATCCGGCTTTCCCGACAATCCGTCACTGTATAATATTGACTTAGTCAGTTTAGAATTCATATCGACAGTCTCATATTTATCGACTGACATTTCTGATAATATTTTCGCCAGCACATCGTCACTTATTCCTTCAACACCTAAAAGACCTTCTTTTCCCGGCTTATCTTTTCTTTTCTCTTTACCGGCAACAGAAGGAATGTATGCATGTTTAACAACACCATCATTTCCAACGCATTGCTTGATATAATTTCTTATAACAAATCCTGCCCTGTCACTGTCGGTAAGAATTATTATACCGGTAGTTTTAGCTAGACTCACTATTGTATTTAAAAGTTTCTTTGATTTAAATATACCAAATCCGTTAGTAGAAATAATCGGTGCGTCACAAATCCGCTTTATCCGCTCTTTATCAAATTTTCCTTCAACAATTATAGTTTCTTTTATATGTAACATAATATTGATTATATTTTATTTTATTGCAAATGTCAATGGTTCTATTGACTTTAACGCAAAGTACGGTTAAAATAAAAAGACATAATTAAGACGAATAATAAGGGGATATATATGCAAAAAAATGATATCTATGAAATTGAAATAACAGGTATGACAGACGAGGGCGACGGAGTCGGCAGAATCAATGGATTTGCAGTATTTGTTCCATACACTATTATCGGTGAAACCGTCCGTATTATACTAATAAAAGTACTTAAAAACTATGCTGTAGGAAAATTGATCGAAGTTATTATCCCTTCAAAAAGCAGAACTAAATCAGCCTGTGCTGATTTTTATAAATGCGGTGGCTGTAAACTATGGCACATGAGTTACGAAGAAGAACTTTTGTTCAAAAAGAAAAAAGTTTTCGACTGTCTGAAACGAATAGGCGGATTTGATAATATTAATATTGATGACGTTGTTCCTTCCAGCAAAATTTCAAGATACAGAAATAAATCTCAGTTTCCGGTAACCCCTGAAGGTATAGGTATGTATGCCGTGCACAGTCATCGTCTTATTGAAATGAATGATTGTCTAATCTCATCAGAAGTCAATAAACCAATATTGGAATCGGTAAATTATTGGATGAAAAAGTTTGGTATTGAAGCCTATGATGAGTTATCAGATTCAGGATTAATAAGAAATATCTATACAAGAACCGGAAAAAGCGGAACGCTTGTTTGTATTGTAACTAACGGCCAAACTCTGCCAAGAAAAAAAGAACTTATAGACGAGATTATAAACTGCGGCACAACCATATGCGGTATAGTTCAAAATATAAATATTGGCAAAACCAATGTACTGCTTGGCAAAGAAGCCAAAACATTGTATGGAAACGCTGAGCTTACTGATAATATTTCCGATATTGAGTTTTCAATATCCCCATTGTCATTTTACCAAATTAATAAACCGCAAACCGAAAAATTATATAGTTTAGCTCGTGAATATGCAGACTTAAAAGGTCATGAAACAGTTCTTGACATGTACTGCGGAATCGGAACAATAGGTCAGTTTATGGCGCGTAGTGCCGGAAAAATAATCGGCGTCGAAGTCGTTCCGCAGGCAATTAAAGACGCCAAAGATAATGCAAAACATAATGGAATAGAAAACGCAGAGTATTACTGCGGAAAAGCTGAAAGCATAATAAAACAAATTGTAAACAGTGGAGAAAAGCCGGATATAGCAATATTAGACCCACCCAGAAAAGGCTGTGACAAAAAGCTTCTTGACGTTTTATCCGATATAAAAAGCTTAAATAAGATAATTTATATTTCGTGTAAACCTTCAACATTAGCAAGAGATTTAAAATATCTCAACGATAAAGGTTTTGCACCACAAAAGATTACACCTGTTGACATGTTTCCAAGAACACCTCACGTTGAGACAGTTGTGCTCTTAAACCGTAAATAATTTTTTAATAATATAAAAAACAAAAACTCTCTTTAAACCTTTAACACTATTTAATATTAGCATATTTATCCGTGTAATTGAGAGAAAAATAACGTTTTAATACGATTACATGAAACAAAAATAAATATAGCTATAGTTACACTACAAAAACGATAATATTAAAAAATATATAAAAGGAGAGTCAAAAAGACCATGAATGACTCAATAAATGATTCAACAATTTATAAAAATAAATCTTTTTTTAAAAACAAAAATATGTATAGACTTTATAAAAATGAGATAAATAAACGTAATTATAAAATGTTATTATATGTCAGCGTAAGTCTATTACTTTTAGGATTGCTCTTTTTATTAGTTAATTGGATTTTTCATGTTTTTAATGATGGGACAAAATACATTTATATTTTCTGGATAAGTTTTTCTTGCCTATGTCTTGCTTGCTGTGTCCTTTTATATCAATGGTTTGTAAATCATGCAACTGCTATTTTGTATATTTTTTTATCTGGTATAATGATGTCCATGATAATTTCAGGAACTTATTTTTATAGAGAAAATGCTTCTGCCATAATGATTGGATGTATTGCTAGTATGCCAATTCTTATTTTTGATGAATTATGGAGATTTTATTTATTTGATTTCTTTATTTGTATACTGTTTATAATATTCTCATTCATAACAAAGAGTTTTTCTATTTCAATTATTGACTGTGTTAATACACTAACATTTTGCTTTATATCTTGTATGATTGGAATGTATACTATACGTTTAAAGCTATACGATGTTAAATCAAAGTATCAAATGATGGAGCAATTGCAAACTGACCAGCTAACCGGTCTTATGAGCAGAAATGCTATAATTAAAGAAATAGAAAGTTATTATAAATCTGAAAACAGAACTTCCGGTGCATTGTTTATTATTGATATTGATCATTTTAAAAAAATCAATGACACATTTGGACACCTTCAAGGAGATCGTGTATTAATAGAATTTGCTCAAATTATTCGAGAAAATTTCCGAGAATCAGATTATATGGCACGGTTGGGCGGAGATGAATTTTTAGTATTTGCAAAAGATATTGACAATATTGAGACAATAAAGGAAATTGCAGAAAGACTAAATCAAAAAGTCAGAAAAGAAATCACTTTGATGGAAAATCATATTTATTTGACGGTAAGTACAGGTATAGTGTTAAGTAAAAGGTTTACAAACTTTGAAGAATTATATATTCTGGCTGATAAAATGCTATATGAGGTAAAAGAAAAAAACAAAAACGGCTATAAAATTTATAATAATAATTAAATAATTATAGCAAATATGAGTAAAAAACATATGTTGCTGTTATCTATACCAGTAAATTAAATTATTCATAGAAATACATAATATACAAAAAACTAAATCTACATAGTTGACCTTATATAAGGAAACTGCATAAAAATTTTTAAAATTTCAATGTTATATTAAATTAACATATTTAACGCCTATATAAATACAGATAAAATACTTTAAAAATCTATAAGTAAAATGTTTCTTTTAGTAAATATTAAATCTGTTAACATTTATCCAAAAATCCTTCAGATTGACACTAAATTGATAGTTCATAATGAGACGATAAATATACAATTTAGTAGGCTGAGAACTGACGATTTACTATCGTCAGTTCTTGTTTATAACAAATTTAATTTAATTAGCTTATATAAAGTATTTTCACATTTCCTAATATTCTTTTTATTTCGGAACGCAAAAACTCCTCCGCTTCTGCTCTTGCCTCCGGTCTGTAACAATATCTTCCTCTGCCGCGTCCTGTCATTAACTGCTTGTCATACAAATCCAATGCATTCGGGAAAGCCTCACTGTTAATGGCGCGGTGCACATATGAATATGTCATCATGATTATTTCTAAAAACATTTGTTTTTGCGCCTTCTCTGTCAAACCATCGCGCAGCTGTTCCAAAAGCTCTGTATACATCGCTTTCCAGCCGTCTACCAGCATTACCGGAGCAATTAACAGTCCGCATGGATAACCGGCTTCACACATACGGTTTACTGCCTCTATTCTTTTTTCAAGACTGGAAGTTCCCAACTCAATACGGCTGATAAGTCTTTGCGGATTAACGCTCATACGGAAAATAACTTTTCCTTTATGAGGGAGGTCAAGCAGACTATCCACCATATGAAACTTGGTAGGAAACGTAAGACTTCCTGCCCCCTCTTCAGCAAAACGTGGAATAGTATATAAAAGATTATTTGTTATTGTATTTTCAAGAACTAAATCACTGTTGCTGCCGATTTCAAAGGTAAGCGGTATCTCACTGTTTTTACTCTTTTTTATAAGCCTATCCAGCATTTGTTCTCTATTAACAAACAGACGGAGGTAAGCGCACTTATTATAATTACAAACAAGATAACAATATAAGCACATTGCAGTGCAGCCTGATGAGGTATATGGAACTAGATAGTCTGACACTTTATGATTTTCAACATACTTATGAGTTTTCCTGGTTCCAACTATTAAGTTGCGTTTCATTTTACCAAATTCGGAATTCTCTTTTTCTCGCATTTCCTTTATAGAATTGTGGTTTTCTATTGGAATCCATGGTAAATCATAAAACTGTTCCTTTAATTGCTTTCCTAGCTCAAACGATAGACTTGCCGGTTCATAGTATACTGCGTCAAAATCCATAATATCCTTTCTGCTCTGATTATTCAGATATAATTCGTATTTTGATTATAGTATGCACCTCCTCTACATAATTATTTATATTGGTTTTTAAGAATTATAAATATCTAAATTTTTTTAAAATTACTTTCAGATTTTGGATATAAATAAATATATTTTTTCTTTTACTTGTGTTATACTTTCTATATCACAATTTAAGCAGAAAATTTTATCTAATACGTTCAGTTTTATACGAACTTATATATTTTTTAACATATATGTAAGACTATTAAAATTTTTATTTTAGGAGGAAAAATCTATGTATGATGTTATTATTATTGGAGCTGGACCAGCGGGAATCAGTGCAGGTATATACGCTGTCAGCAGAGGCCGAAAAACACTTATTCTTGAAAAAGAAGAAGTCGGCGGCGTTATCGGGAAAGTATCAACCGTTACACATTATTCAGGTATTATAGAACAAGAGACAGGCAAAACCTTTGCAGACCGTCTCAAGAAACAAGCTGTTCAATCAGGTGTAGAAATAAAATATGAAGAAGTTAAAAACGTTAAACTCACCGGAGATATAAAAATTGTATCAACTGATACAGCAGAATATCAGGCGCCAAAAATTATACTGGCAAATGGAACAACTCCAAGAAAGTTAGGTATCCCCGGAGAAAGTGAATTAGCCGGTAAAGGTATAGGAACAAACGCCGCTATAGACGGTCCATCTTTCAGCGGTAAAAACATTTATGTAATCGGCGGAGCTGACGGCGCTGTTAAGGAAGCAATTTATTTAGCACAGTTTGCTAAAAAACTGACTATCATACACTTTGAAAATACTTTAGGCTGCATTGCCGAATTTAAAAACAAAATTAAACAGCTGCCCAATGTTTCTGTCCTAACCAATTCAAGACTAAAAGCTGTATATGGAACAAATCAAATTGAAAAAATAGATATACTGTCGGAAAATGACGGTAAAATAACAACTATTGAAGATGAGGGTTGCGGAATATTTATATACGCAGGCTCAACACCAAACACAGAACTGTACAAAGAATTATCATTATCTGACGGCTATATTCCGGTGAATGAAAAGATGGAAACTTCTATTAACGGCGTTTATGCTGCCGGGGATATTTGCGTCAAACAAGTAAGACAGGCTGCAACAGCAGTTTCAGACGGAGCAATTGCCGGAATAAACGCTGCTATAATATGATTATAGACACTAACAATTCTTAAATGGAACCAAATTATACCTTTTGTCGTCTAAGCATATAAAAACAATGCATAGGGAGAGAAGGTAAATGAAAAAATTATTATTAACATTTATGGTTTTAACATTCTGTTTATCAAGTTGTATTATCGCATTTGCAGATAACAACATCAATACAGAATCCGGCAGTATTATTGAAGCCCCTGACCTAAGATTTACTCCGGCAGGCGGCGGAAAATTTATATATTGCAACAATGAAGAAGGTATAGGCCGGCACGTACTTGCAGATTCTTCAAATCCAAATCCGATCTATACCATGAACAACGAGAATCTTACACCGGACAGGTATTTAGTATATTTGACGCATATAAATTACACCTATTCAATCGATGAATATTACCAGCCAAACGGCATGGGATTTAATATTGAACTGGACATGGAAATAAAAGCTAAAGAAGATTCTGTACTAACAATTAACAATGCTGTATTTGAAACGCCAAAAATACGTCGTTATTATGACAATAACGGTGATATAAAAGTCGCTTTTTCTGACTGGGGAGCAATGAATGCATGTGCTTCATTGCTGGGAAAACCAATATATCAGCTTCATTCAAGCTCAGTATTTAAACCCAGTTCTTATAAACCTGTCACGGTACATATAAAAAAAGGCGAAACAGTTTGGCTGAGCCAATATGTAAATAACTATGCTTCAACTGCTTTTATGGAACCGGTTTTTATGGCTGCAGATATGCAGCTTGTCAGCGGAAAACTTGATATGAACGTTGTAAAACTAAAATCTAATGATAAAATCGGCGACCGAAGCTACTTTAACTGCGAGGGCGTCGCCTTTGGCTCATATCAGCGAGACCGCTGCCAAAAGGGAATTGCCGACACACTTCCCGAGGTCAACACTGAGCTTAAATATACAATAGATGATTCCGTTGAAACAGGAACAAATCTGCCTGTTAAAATTTATAATCAATACGTAGATGGTGAAGCTGTTGATATGTGGTGTACTAATCTCAATCCACAGGATGATATTTGGTCTAAGTACATTGCCGCAGAATCGGACATTTTAACATTTAAATATTACGATCCTTCAAAACTTAGCTACTATGGAAAAAACGTCCCTGCATCAAAACGCGACGCAGTATGGGTCTTTGACACAAAACATAGCGATACGAGTTCCTATTTAAGTGAAACAGGATTATCTCCGGACAACTACAGCCCCAATTTCATCTTAGACCCCGGCAGAGATAACTACGGTATTGGATGCAGTATAGGTAATTATGGAGTTACAACAAAATATAACTTAAAAGTAACAAATGCTGGAAATCGAACAAGGTATTTTAATTATAACCTGCTTACCAGCGGTAATGTTATTGCATACGCAAGGGATAAAAACGGAAAACTTATAGATGAAGTTCACTCAAAAGGTATAACAGATGAGCAAACCACAGATACAATGGCATGCGTAGAACTTCCTCCTAATCAAACTACTCAGTTTTCAATAGAAGTTATACTGCCTGTTAACTATCTCGCCGGACTAAAAAATTCATTTACTATAACCGATACAAAAAGCGAGTTCGATTTGAAAACTGAGAAAAAAGCCCCTGCTCCGGATTATGTTACAATACTCAGCGATTATATGGACGAATATAATAATGCCAACGATTACACAAAAGAATTCTTTGCCGGAAATCTTAACAATTTTGAAGTCACCGAAACTGATTATGGCTATATGCTGCGCTGGTGCGCCTGGGATGACCAACCGGGGTATCAAGCAAGATTCTTTAGTTTGATGAGCTATATATATTTTCTTGACAAAGACTTTAATATGGCCGGCTCGCAAAAATTTTCCACATTTCCTGCAGAATGCAGCGCCGGAAACGGGAAAATGGTAGTTAAAACCATTGACGGAACAAAAAAATTTACTACTGACGGAGTAAATTGGGCAAGTGTATATTGGAGTGAAGATACAAATTTCGAAGATGTCATTTTAGTTAAACTAAATGGAGAATATTTAAAATTTGATCAACTTCCTATTATTGAAAATGACAGAACTTTGGTTCCGATGAGATTTATATTTGAAAAACTCGGTATGACGGTTGAATGGGACGATTTAACTCAGACTGCCTCAGCAAAGAAAATAAACGGCAAAAACAACTCATTTGAAATAAAATTTACAATTGGAAGCGATACCGCTTTTGTAAACGGAACTGTACAAACAATGGACGTTGGACCAAAAATACTTGGCGACCGAACTTTGATTCCACTGAGGTTTCTTAGTGAAAATTTAGGTTATATTGTAGATTGGGAAGAGATTTCTCAAACGGTTACTATATCTGAAATGCCGGTTCTTCCTAATGTAACACAAAAATATTATGTCATCTACCGCGAGGGATACCGCGACGGCAGGATTGAAGTTTCGTTCTTTGATACGTCAGACGGCTCTGTACCTGAACTTGTATGGGACAGAGAAAGCGGAAATTTGGAGCTTAGCGACAACACAAAATACTCAAACGATTCAAAATGGTATTTAGATAAAAATACATGGCAGTCTTTTGAAGGCGGTTACGAAAGACCAAGCAACAATGCTTTACAGATTTTAAGGTCAAATATAAAAATCGTTGCTAAAGACACTATAGATTCTGATGTTAATAATAACAGATCAGAGGAGTAAAATCATGAAAAAGAGAAGCCTGGATGTTAAAACAATAGTTTTTTCTTATTTGATATTTTTAGCGGGATGGATAATATGGTCCAAAACAAATAAATTAATATCAATAAATGAATATATTGACTGGGGCATCGGGCTTCTTGTTCATATTATTTGGTGGCCTTTATTTGCAATCGTTTTAATAAAACGTTATAATGATAATTTAACTGTATCTCTAGAAGAAATGCTGTTCACAAAACCCAAGCTTAAACTGCTTATTCCCCTTTTGGCTTTTGCACTCGTTTATAATATTGGCGTATACTTTCTTGACAGTGATGGTTTTAGATTAGAAATGAAAGTATATGACTTTATTGTAACTGTATTAACTGTTGGCTTTTTTGAAGAAATTGTATTCAGAGGGTGGTTTCAAAATGCAATCTCTCGCTTTACCGGCAACAGAATTGGAAATTTGTTAGCTTCGTTTCTTTTCCTGTTCATACACTATCCTTCTTGGATATCACATGGTTATGGAATTATTGCAATTATTACAAACAGCATCATTTTATACGGACTGAGTTTATTATTTGGATGGACTTTCAGAAAAAACCGCTCAATTTGGCCCGGCGTTATATTTCATTCATTTTGGGACTTGCTGTCTTTCATAATGTGATCATCTATTTAAATAAAATGTGTGTTTATCTGTTCATTAAAAAAACAATCAACTACAATTATAAAACATATTAAATATTCGGTTTTGTTATCCTGAAAATATACTTTCAGGATATTTTTTTGTTAAAATTACTATGTATTATAACCGATTCCTATTTTTCTTAACTCATGTTATTCTATTGTTTAATAAATAAAAAATATTTAAAAACACTGTTTCCTTTTATATTGTTACTTTGCTTTTATATCCTTTTTAGCAAATTTATTTAATTACTATTATTTTTCTTTAAGAAATAAGAGTTAATTATATATTGATTTATAACTTTACTACTTAAATAATAAATATGCTATATCAAATTTCTGTCAGATAATATATTTCAATTTCATAATCTTTTATAATTTATTTAACCTATATGTAATCAACAAATTTATAAATTTCACATTAATGTCGAAAGAAACATAATATAAATAAAAAATAATTATATCTAGGATTAAGATTGAAAGGGGCATACTCATAGTAAAAATATTTAAAGCCATAAAATCACTTCTTGATAACTTTTGTATTGTTAACAAATGTCTTATGCTTATAATGCTGATTTTACTTCTTCAATCGGCCTACAATATTTTTCTCGATGAACCGGCTTATCAAGAAGAAAATACTATAGATGTAATAGTGAGAACTTCGCAGGCAGCTATTTTCGGATACTTTCTAAGCGCCAATTTTGCAAACAGAAACATTAAAAAAAATAACAATAATACAAAAAATAATAGAATTAAAAATGAAAATATAAATTCAAAAAACAGTTTAAAAACAGTTGAAAATTCTATAGGTTTCACAACCGGGGCCGATAATAATAATGATTATAAATTGGGAAATATAGATATAGAAAATGAAGATGAGCAAAGTTCCGACTTAGATTGCAGCAAACATCAAATTATAATAGTAACATTAATTTGTGTGTCTTGTTTAATTATACTGCTTACTTTCAGAGATTTCTGCGAGGTTACACCGAGAGTAGCATCAAAAGTATCTCAACTTAGAGACTTTGTCTCTGCCGGCGTCGGATTTTTAGTAAGCTGCGGCAAAAATAAAAGCTAAAAAACTCTGAGAAGTAATACTTCTCAGAGTTTTAATTTGTCTTACTTATTAATCACCGTAAATTCCAGCTCTGTCATTTACTACATAGTATCTTAAATCTTCTTCTGTCAGCCTCAGTCTTCCATATATGTCACCAACTATATACCCCTTGTTGACAAGTTTAGTAATAGTTGCTCTTGCCCACTCCGGCATATTGCCGTCTATATAATCATAATATGTAACCTGTTCTGCACCTGAAACCGCAGTATCTTTTGGTATATCATATGTTGGAGCTTTAGTTGTGGTAGGTCTTTGATATTCAGCAATGCTCATTCCGTCAAGCCAAATATTCACCGCTTTGTTTTCGCTGACAAAATACATTGTAGCACCCAAAGCAGTTAAATCACCAACATATATGAATGTATATCCGGATATACCGGCGAAACTCTGCATTTGATACTCATAATCATTAGCGTAAACCTTAACATCTGAAGTATAGACATCACATTGTTTTGTTCCTAAAAGATTTGTAGCCGGAAGATAAACCGGTATAGGATTAGGATAAACTTTGTCATAATTTCTGAAAATTCTCAAAGTACGGTTAGCAGAATCCCAAAGAACATCAAAACCATACTTGTCCAAATCCTCAACTGCAACCATAGGATAACCGTTCACTATCCAAGATGGAATAGCATAATGATTAACATACGTAATAATATCAGTATAATCGGCTTCACCAACATATTCTCCCGGTTTTTGTATAGAACTATACGCATATGCAGGCATTGCCAGCGCACTTAAAATAAATGTAACAGCAACACATAATGCAGCTAACTTCTTCAAAATAAACACTCTCCTTATTTGGAATTAATAAAATCCCGGCATTTACATATAAATCTCAGGAAGACACTGATATCTTAAATTAATCTATATAATTTGTTATATAATATATGACGACTAATTTTAGGAAAAGTTTCATATTTATAAAAACTTGCCATAAAAAATATTATATCAAAAAAACAAATAATTGCAAGCCTTTTTTAGTAACTTTATAAATATTGATATAAATTAATATAAATTATTTCCGCAATTCCTCTACTGTTCTTAAAATTGCTTTATATGCGCTGTCAGGATTATCCATTCCCATGACAGCTTTTTCCATAGGACATATATCATTACCCGACCTATTAATTATCGTATCAGCACTCTCACCAAACTGATATGATATACCATGTTTTTTTAATACGTCTTCTCCGCCTTTGCTTAACACGCAGGCATACACTTCTTTTACACCTGCGAGCACAAACAGCATAGCCGCGGCTCTTCCTACTATTCTGTCAGCTGCCGAATATTCGGAAAAATCAGTGCCTTTACTAATAAATTCCAGCATAGGTCTAATCCCGGAATAACTGCTCTTTAATACATTTTTACCATCACATAAAACACATGTTAAAGATTCATCGCTCAACAATATTTCTTTAGCTTTATTCATTTTCACCACGCTTATTGTACCAGAATATAAACAACGGTATAATTGACCACTGTAAAATAAGTCCCGGTAATCCCTGAACTATGCTTGACAAAATAACTGACGGCGACACTGCCTGTATATTAAAAATATAAAATGAGGCAAGTATTGCAGCTGCTCTAACTCCTCTGCCAAAAAACTGTGCGATAATTACTTTCAAAATAACCGGAAGTTTTACGTCCTTTAAAGCGCCTGCCGCAAAACCATATACCAAAAGTTCTACCATCATAAACGGAAGCATTGCTGAAGCCGGCATTCCCGTAAGAGCAAAACTTATAAGCGGACTAAACAACCCGGCAATAATTCCAACTACCGGACCCGCAATAAGCGCGGCTATCAAAATCGGCAAGTGCATAGGTAAAAATGACTGTCCAAGCGCTGGACCTGTTCCGGAAACAATTCCTACAGAATGAAATACCTGCGGAAGAACAACGGCGGCAATTACTGCCAAAACTGTTGCGGCTGTCTTTTTTCTGATAACATTTTTATCTAATACATCTGAATTCAACATAATATTCCTCCTCACTTATAATCTAATTATACTATATAAATTTCAATTCTTCAATACCAATCTTTAATTAATTCCTAATAACCAACACTGTATTAGCAATTCCATATCTCATCTGAACAAATACGGAGCCGCCTTGTTCAATATCAGAATTATCACCTTTTATAAGAACTTTTGTTCGGCGGTCATACACATATATACTTCCGTTAAGCGGAATAGTTCTTAAATAACCCTGAACTGTATTCCCCATAAGCAAAATCTTATCGGAAAACTTTTTATCAACTATGCCTAAAGATGTGTATAGCTCACTATAAAACAATTCTTCACTCAGAGCCCCATAGTCTGCTAGATTTTTTTCATAATAATCATTATTGTAAATCTGTTCTTTTGTAAGCAATATCCGGAAAGCAGCACATTTTCCATCACGTTCGGAATATTGAAGAACCTCACCCGTACTAAATGGGTTTACACCATTTTTTGTATCCCGGTTAACGTATCCGTCAATCCATCCGTTAGTCCTGTCTGTGGCCCCGTCATTATCAAACAGTAATTCTTTCTCTTCGCCTCCGGAAAACATTTTCAGACTTAAACATTTATCACCCTCATCATTTACATATGTTCCCGAATTTATAATAACTCCAACTGGACTGTAGTTATATATATCAGCGTCGTCTGTACCCAAAGTTATTACTGCGGCACCCACCTTATACTCATCATTTAAATCAAACAGCTGTACATTATACGCGGTATCGCTGAGCAATCTGCTTAAATCAGACACTTCATATTTTGCTATCTCGGATTTATCATTTGGCACAACAAACACTTGCGTTTCCGAACTCAATTGGTACTTTGACGCAAATATATTTAAAGTATCATAAAATTTCGCTGAATCAGATACATAGTTCCTTGTAAACAGCTCAGTATTAACTTCACCGAACAAATCAACAGCAGTATCAAGAACAGCTATAGTGCCGTCACCCTTCAATGAAAATTTAACTAGTTGTGGAGACAGATTTAAAAAGCTTTTAACAGAAGAAACTGAGCCGTTAAGCGACGACTTTGACGTTGCCTTTATCTCTTCGCCTTTGCCGCTTTCTGTAATAATCTGAAGAGTAGCCGTATTACCAAAAACATCATTTAACTCTGAGACTGACTTTAAATATCCATATCGTTCGCCGCTCACCGCTCCTCTGCAATCCACGATGTTTCCATTTATGTCCAAATATACAGTTACTGTATCTGAACTTATATCAATCGTCCGATTAGTATCAAGGAAGTAATTTGAAAGCTTATACGTCTTATCTCCTATTGTATATTCCTGCTCAGAACTATTTATATTCGTGACTGTTCCAGTATCAGTATCGACTGATATTCTTATATCAGCAATTTTACCGTCTTCACTTTTGGCTATACACACAACCTCATTTTTATTTATCTTGTATTCAGGAGTATAAAGAACTTTTTCATTGTCATATTTTAGTATTACCGTATCTGCCTCATCAAGATTAAAATTTACCGCACCCTTATACTTATCCGTAAGCACTCCGCCCAGCTTTGAAGAATCTGATGCTATATATGTATCATAGTCATACACCATTATATAATCCGCATAACTGCTTCCGACGTTATTAGAAATAACTTTTAGATATCCGCATTTAATATCTATATTGTCAATAAGTCCAACCCTGGTTTGATATTTATAATTATATATTACTTTTGTATTAGTTCCGACAGCTATCCGCTTTTCTCTGCCGTCATCACCATTATAACATAAATATCCATCATCTAAACGATCATAACTATTGTAATCAATTTCTGTAATCTTAGTGTTTTTATCCTGTTCAACATACAAGGCTGTATAGTCATTCTCATCTTTATCATACTTCACATAAGCCGTAACCATTATGCCCAAATATTGAAGCATATCATAATCCCCGGTTTTGTATGACTGATTATTCAGCTCAAACCTTCCGTCTTTCGCAGCTCCTTCTGCAAACACACTTGCGTACCCGACATCGGTTATTTCCCCTCTGCGCTCATAAATGCTGTGATATCTGTTTAATATAGTTGAACCGTCATATTCATATCTGTTTTGACCATCTCCAAAAGAAGTTTGATATATCAATTCAACATCCAAAGCATTGTCCATTAATATAGCAGCGTCGCCTCTGGATAAACTATCCTCATTTTTCAGGTCTTCAATTTCCTTCAATAATTTTAAACGTGACGCCTCGCGCATATATCCTGACGGGTAACCACCATTTTGATTAGCAACAGCCGTATAACCCAAAGAAGAAACCATAATTTTTACCGCTTCCTGAAGCGATATATTAAGCTCAGGATTAAAATTACCGTTTTCATCCCCGTTTACTATACCAAGACTGTAGAGTGCATATATTGAGCCTGCTCCCCAGTAATCAGCGGTTACATCATTAAAAACCTGCTTTAGAGACGCCGGATTATATACAGAATTTAAATCCAGGAGCTTAGCCATCATCGCTGAAAACTCAGCCCTTGTTATATCACCACTCGGCTTAAACTCCGAATTACTATAACCGTTTATCAAACCAAGATTTTTTAGTTTAGCTGTTGAATTATAATATTTTGTTGACACACAGTCTGCAAAACCAACTTCGTCAGTATTATGTTCTTTTAACTCAATACTTTCTATACAAGGCGACCATGGCGTACCGCCGATATTTCCAAATATAATCTTTATAAATTTAGCTTCCGCAGGCAGCTTCTTTAAACTGTAATGCACGGTTATCCACTTACTCGGCTCCGTATCATCAACAGTGATGATTGGATTAAACGATGTCCAATTTTCTCCGTCTGCAGAACTTTCAAACGTGAAGTGTGAAAGTTCCTCATTGGGTGAAAATGCAGTGTTAAAAACAAAATAACCATTGGGTTCCACCGCGTATTCCAGCCATTCGGCATCGGAAGTCACCCTTATGATATGCGTATCATCACCGCTGAAAGCATACTTGTTTTCATCTGTAACCACATCAAGTGATAAACCTTCACTATAGGCAACAACTTTAGAAAAATCAGCACAGTCATCGTATACATTTCGTTCAGTATTTATATCAACATCTGAACTTTCTGCAAAAACTCCCTGAACACTCACGGCACAAATAATAATAGATAATATAATTGATAATAATTTTTTCATATGTAAACTCCAAATTATATTTGATTCTCTACTCAAAAGTATAGACCGTTTTTCCGTTTGATTCCATGGTCTTTTTAAGATCAATCATCCTTTGATTTTTGCTTCCCCTAAACCTTAACAATAAAGTTTTTTCAGACATTATGAACTTTCCGTCTATCAAAACATCAGCTAAACTTAAAAGCCGCATAATGTCCTTATCCTCTTTAGCCATTTCATATAACTGTTCAAATGTATATCCGGAATAAACAGTTATGTTTTTTCCTAAACTTATAATCTCTTCTGCAAGGTCAGCCAACGCCCCGGCCTGACAAAACGGCTCGCCTCCGGAAAAAGTTATTCCGCTCAGCAAAGGGTTTGCTTTAAATTCTTCCAAAACCTGTCCGCTGTCTACAATTGTTCCTCCGTTAAAATCATGGGTCTGAGGATTATGACAGCCATAACAGTGATGCGGACACCCCTGAACAAACAAAACAAAGCGTATTCCGTCACCGTCTGTAATGGATTCTTTTACAACTCCCGCTATTTTTAACTTGCTCACTCAACATTCCCCATTTCATTAATGGCGGCTCTTTTTGCAACGTAAGCAATATCAACAATATCTATAACGCCGTCTTTGTTTATATCCCCGTCCCTGACACTTTTCCAGTCCTTATCTTCAAGTTCAGATTTATCAAAATAAGTCAATATTATTTTAACATCGTTTTCATTTACGGTTCCGTCACCGTCAACATCTCCTAAAACGGCAGCCTTCAATACAAGTTCGATTTCAGTTGAAAGATTATAATCAGTATTCTCTGCCTTTATCTTAAACTTACTGCCATCTTTAAAATCGCTGTATATTTTGATAACTCCGTCTTCTGAAATTTCTAAATTTCCAATTTCACTTTCAGCTATAGAGAATTTAACACTGCCATCAAATTTCTCACCTATTTGGTCAGATATAAACCCAATATACTGATACTCAGAAAAATCATATCTTGGAATTATAAGCTCGTTTTTCCCTTCAATATTTATCTTCACCGGCTTTGCTTCTCCAATTACAGCAGATACCTTTGCAATTAGAGGCGTCCACCAATTCTGTGTTTCAGGAAAAATCACTTTTATATACTTAGTTTGATTTAGTTCTGAAAGCCTATACGAAGCCTTTGTCCATTTTCCCGGAGCTTCTAAATAATCACAGTTAACTTCCGGTTTGCTCCATGTGTTTCCGTCTGATGAAATCTCAAATTTAAAATCAGTAAGTTCTTCTCCTGCAAAAAAATATGATATTATTTCAGCTTCATCAGAGTATGGTATTGAATAAATAACCTCGGCTTCACCGTCACCCGCTCTTTGAAAGGTAGTAAAGTCATCGTAAAAAGCGTCCCGGCTCCCATCATCAGGAATCAAATAAGCGTAAACATTATTATATGAGTATAATTCAGCCAAATTCTCGCACTCATAATCAATATCAGGGTCAAACGATGAACCCGGAGTTTCACTCGGCATCGGTTCTTCAGTAGGAATAGATGTAGGAGTCGGAATCAAATCCGGTACCTCTGTTGGCGTCGCACTAGGTTCGCTCTTAACAATATCAGAATCATTTTGTTTACTATCCAAATCGTTTTCTGAAACAGGATATGCTTTGTCCTTGCCTAAAACCTTCATCTGTTCCTCAGATTCAACAGGATTCAGCGTATTAATAAGATTCCAAATTAGCTGTGCCGTTTCAGCTCTGCTCATATCATCTTTAGGTCTAAAACATTGGTTTTCATCACCGTTGATCACACCTGATGAATAAAGTCTATAAACATAATCAACAGCATAGTCAGAGATTATATTTTCATCTTCAAATGTTATTTTAAGTCTGTATGAATCAAGTGATATACCCATTGCGTCAATTCCGCGGCACACTATAGCCGCCGCTTCTTCACGGCTGATATAAGAATCAGGTCTGAAAGTTTCATCATCATATCCATTGACCATTTTCAAATTTAATGCGGCCGAAACATACGGCGCATACCATTCAGAATTATATGTATCAGAAAACGGCAAAGATATATTATTTTCAGATACATCTGCTTCCAAAGCCGTAATTATAAATTTCAAAAATTCCGCTCTTGTAACACTGTTTTCAGGTTTAAAGCTTCCATCCTCATATCCATTAACTATACCCAAGTTATAAAGTTCAATGACAGCATTTTTTGACCAGCTTTCATCATTTATATCATTAAATATATCTGTTGGTTTATTTGTTTCCTCAGGTATAACAGTTGGTATATTATTTGAAGGTTCCATTGTAGGAGAAACCCCGGTAGTAGAGTTTGTTCCGCCTCCAACGGTTATTGAACCGCCGGATCCTCCGCCTCCCCCGGAACTTCCTCCTCCGGAGTTCTTAGCCTTTATTGATAAACTCACGTTTTTATTCAAATCATTATATTTTGTGTAACCCATACCGCTGTCAATGAGCACAGCTTCCAACAAAGTAACCTGAGTATTTCCGCTCTTTTTTGCAACAAAATTCAACGTTGTCAATAGACTGCTCTTGATATTTGAATTATCAGAAGAGCTGACCGCTAATTTAAGAATCCCGTCTGAAACCTTTTCAGCAGTAACAACCTTGTCCTTTTCTTTTAAACTATATGATTTATATGTAAGAAAATTTTCATCATAGGAAAACACCAGTTCAAATCCATATAGATTTTCAGGCTGACCTGATACATCAGTTTTTACATAAGCGGCATCTCCCACAGTTAAACCTGTCACAGGATTAGAAACACTAAACACAGCCTGTCCTTCAGTTTCATAAGGTGCCGGAAGTTCAACTCCATAAGCCGTAACAGAAACGGTAATTAAAACTGCTACTAAAATACATAATAAGAAACAACTCTTAAACTTTTTCATAATACCCCCATAGAAAAACAAAATAAGGCGGAATAATTTTCTATTATTCCGCCAGATTCTGAATTTATCTTTCATAAAACGCTTTGTAACCTTTATAAGCCATATAGACATCCAGCTTTCCGGCAATCTCGTAAGGAGAGTGCATCGAAAGAATCGGAACCCCAACATCTACAACATCCATATCTAAATTAGCAACAAAACCGGCGATAGTTCCGCCGCCGCCGCCGTCTATCTTGCCTAACTCGCCTGACTGCCATTTTACATCATTTTCATTAAATATCTTTCTAATTTGAGCCATAAGTTCAGCGTTTGCATCACTTGAACCGCTCTTTCCGCCCGAACCGCTGTATTTCATAACACCAATACCGCCGTTAACCAAAGAAGCATTTCTCTTTTCGCTCGCTTCAGGGAAGTTCGGGTCAAAAGCCGCACATACATCTGCAGAAAGACAAATTGAGTTTGATATTGTGTCACGCAGTTTAATATCGTTATAATTTTCAACTGATTTATCAACAATCTTTGCAAGTACGTTCTCAAAGTATCTGGAACGCATACCTGTATTGCCTACGCTGCCAATCTCTTCTTTATCGACAAGCAAACATATAGCAGTATATTTAGGTTTCTTAACATCCGCTACAGACCTTAACGCGGCATATGCACAAACCCTGTCATCTTGACCATATCCTGCAACCATGCTTCTGTCAAAACCTAAATCACGAGCTTTATAGGCCGGTACAGCTTCGATTTCAGAACTTATAAAGTCTTCTTCACATATATCATACTTTTCATTGAGAAGATTCAAAATATTATACTTAACTTTTTCCTTCACATCTTCTCCGCAGTCTTTTCCTTCAATGTTTCCCAATATAATATTCAGGCTTTCCCCTGGAATGGCTTCTGCCAGTTTCTTTTGCATTTGGTCTTTAGCAAAATGCGGAAGCAAGTCAGATATTACAAAAGTTGGGTCGTCATCCTCTTCGCCAATTGAAATTTGTATCTGTGTTCCATCCTGCAGCGTTGCAACCCCATGCAGAGCAAGAGGTATAGTTGTCCACTGATACTTTTTTATACCGCCGTAGTAGTGAGTTTTAAAATATGCAAAATGACTGTCCTCATATAAGGGATTCGGCTTCAAGTCAAGTCTTGGAGAATCGATATGAGCGCCTACAATTGATGTGCCGTTTGTAATATCCTCCGAACCGATAACTGCCGCAACTATTCCTTTTCCGCGGTTAACAGTATAAACTTTGTCTCCTGCTTTTAATGAATCCTTTGAGCTGAGAGGCACAAATCCATTAGTTTCCAAATATTTTTGAGCGTTTACTGCAAACTCACGTTCTGTCTTAGACATATCCAAAAAAGACCTGTATTCACTGCTGTAAGCCGCCATGTTCTTTTTATCCGTTTCACTCAATGATGAATACTGATTCTTGTTTTCATAAAAAAGATTCTTTTCAGTTTCGTTTGACATAATAATACCTCCTATTTATATTTACACTATTCATAAAGCTCTTTGTATTTTTGGTATGCGGAATTCACTCCGGTAACATAGTTTTTTGTCTCCGCAAAAGGAATATCTGAAAGTCCGCCTTTACCATCCTTATATCTTTCATCTTTCAGCCAGCTGTCAACATTACCAATACCGCCGTTATAGGCGGCAATAGCCAGGCTTATATCGCCTTCATACTTATCAAGAAGCCATGATAAGTAATATGTGCCGATATGTATATTTATATCCGGAACATATAAGTCATCCGGCAAATTAACTTTCAAATCAAGTTTTTTAGCACAGTCCGAAGCCGTCTCTGTCTGAAGCTGCATAAGCCCGTACGCTCCGGCTTGGGATACTGCATACTGGTCGAACTTACTTTCGGCTTTTATAACCGCGTAAACTAAATATTTATCAACATCATACTTTTTGGAGTATTTTTCAACCAAGTTTTGATATTTTATTGGATAAGTCTGCGCTGTTATATTACTTCCTATACCCGAAAGCGCATTATTTATTCCTGAAACACAGCTCCTAAACAGAAAAGCTGATAATAATATAATAACTATTACACCAAAAACGGCAGCCACAGCACACCCTTTATTGCCTTTTTTCTTCGGAGGCCTGCGCCGTGTTCTGTCAGGTATTCTCATATATTTCAACCTCAAATCATTATTTTACGTATTCAAACTTATCAACTCTTTATAAATACCTGTTACACATATTCTAAGTTCATCAATATTTTCATAATTATTTTCTATAACATAATCTGCTCTTTTTATTAATTCTTCATCAGAAAACTGATTTTTTATACGTTCCAAAATTTCTGATTCATCCATACCATCCCGCCGCATTACGCGTTTGATGATAATTTCCCGGCTGGCTGTAACAACAACAGACTTGTCGTATTTTATATTAAAATCATCAGAAAATAATAATGGCACATCAAGCACAATCATATCACCCGAACCGCTGGCAGAGATATACTTATCAATCATATTCTGCATTTTTATAAAAATATATTTATGAGTAATGCAGTTTAACACGTCAAGTTCAGCTTTATTATTAAAAACAATTTTAGCCAATTCTTTTCTGTTTATAGTTCCGTCGGAACTTAAAATCTTCCTGCCGAAATGCTCAACAGTTTCAAAATATGCCGGAGTATCCTTATCAAGAACAGTTCTGGAAATCTCGTCCGCGTCAATAGTATATGCGCCCAACTCTGATAAAATGTGGGAAACGGTACTTTTACCGGAACCGATAACTCCTGTAAGCCCAACAATAATCAATCAGCCCAACTCCTTACATACATACCAATATATTATAACACATACTATCATTTCCTATCAAGCAAATCAAAAATTGTTCTCAAAGATTTAATATAATTGAAACCTGCTGTAATATTTTTGTTATCATATTAAACAATTATTTTGTATCATACCAGCTATGACCAACGTTCAGATCAACAATAAGCGGAACTTTCAGCTTAGCCGCATTTTGCATTTCTTCTCTCACAACCCTTTCTACCGCTTCTTTTTCATCGCTTACAGCTTCTACTATAAGTTCGTCATGAACCTGCAGAACAAGCTTGGATTTAAGTCCTTCCCTTTTTAATCTGTTATACACGTTTACCATGGCAATTTTTATTATATCTGCGGCAGTTCCCTGTATAGGAGCATTCATAGCGACCCTTTCGCCAAATGCCTGGGTTATTTTATTGCTTGCTTTAAGCTCGGGCAAATATCTCCTTCTGTTATACATAGTCGTTACATACCCGTCTTCTTTTGCTTTTTCAACAATATTCTTCATATATTCATCAACTTTTGGATAATGCTCCAGGTAATGTTTAATATACTGATCCGCTTCTTTTCGTGAAATCTTTAAATCCTGAGCAAGTGAAAAAGCGCCAATACCATAAACTATTCCAAAATTAACAGCCTTAGCTCTGAAACGCATGGTGGAATCAACCTCATCTAAAGGCACATCAAAAACTTGAGAAGCCGTTTGTCTGTGAATATCTATATTATTTCTAAACGCTCCGCACATATTCTCATCACCCGAAATATCTGCAAGCACTCTTAATTCTATCTGTGAATAGTCAGCGTCTACCAAAACTCTGTTATCACCCTCAGCCGTAAACATTTTCCTGATTTCACGGCCAATATCAGTTCTGACCGGAATGTTCTGCAAATTAGGCTCAGTACTGCTGATTCTTCCGGTTGCCGTAACCGTCTGATTAAAACTTGAATGTATGCGTCCTGTCGAAGGGTTAATTATACTTATCAGACTGTCAACATATGTTGAGTTAAGCTTTGTCAGAGTTCTGTATTCCATTATATCTTCAATAATGGGGTGTTCACCCATCAGCTTATTTAATACATCAATATTTGTTGAATAACCGCTCTTAGTTTTTTTACCGTGAGGCAGCGACAGCTTTTCGAACAATATATTTCCAAGCTGCTTCGGAGAATTAATATTAAATTCCTCACCCGCATAATCATATATTTCAGAAGTTAATACTTCTATTCTGGATTTAAGCATATTTCCAAATTTTTCAAGCTCACTCTTATCCACGTACATACCGGTTATTTGCATATCTGCAAGAACTTCAACAAGCGGAAGTTCTATTTTATAATAGAGGTCTTCCTGCTCATTCTTTTTTATATCAGCTTCAAAAAAATTCTTTAGCTTTATTATCGCCGCTAAAACTCCGGCGTCATCATTCGAATCTTCATTGCCTAAATCCATAGAAATTTGTCCGTCCTCTTCTATATTTGAAGAAGGCATATTCATACCTAAATAATCGAAACACAAAATATCTAAATCGTATTTTGTTCTTGTTGGATTATTTATATATGCGGCAATCAAAACATCAAAACCTATCCCATTAAACTTTATATTTTTATCGTTTAGGCGTATAATATCATTTTTTATATCATATCCGAGTTTTGATATGCGTTCATTTTCAAAAAAGCTTTTTAAAAAATTGTCATCACACGTACAGCAGCAAACCTTCTTGCTGTCTATAGAAAAGTACATTTTATCCATACCGCTGTTTAGATAATAATAAACGCTGTCAGCATCCTTTAACATAATTTCAGCGCCGCTTATATCTATTTTTTCACAGTCGGAAGAAATAGTTTCTATCACACGCTCTTCCTCCGCGACGCCTTTCAGATTAAGTCTTTTCAAAAAAGACTTAAAGTTTAATCTAATAAATATTTCACTCAGCTTTTTTTCATCAGGCTCCTCAAACTTATAATCTTCAAACTTGAAATCTATGGGAACGTCGCGAATAATCGTGGCTAATTTCTTGCTTAAAAAAGCCATATCTTTATCATTTTTAAGTTTAGTTCTGACAGAGTTAGTAACTTCAATTTCATCTATCTTATCGTATATATTTTCTATGCTCTGATACTTTTCAATAAGTGAAACAGCTGTTTTTTCTCCAACTCCTTTTACACCCGGTATATTATCGCTTGGATCTCCTGCCAACCCTTTAACGTCAATATATTCGCTCGGTGTAACCCCAAATTTTTCAATCACAGCGTTATAATCGTATGGAGTGGTGGTTGTATTACCCATACGGGTCACTACTAGCTTAACTACAGTATTATCTGAAGAGAGCTGCAAGTCATCTTTATCTCCTGTAAGGATGCTGCATGAAACATCATTTTCATCACAGATTTTTGACACTGTCCCTATAATATCATCAGCCTCATATCCTTCAAGTTCAATACATTTGCAGTCCATAGCGCCGAGAACTTCTTTCATAATCGGTATCTGAACGATAAAATCATCAGGCGCGGGCTTTCTTTGCGCTTTATAATCATCAAACATTTTATGCCTGAAAGTGGGAGCCTTTAAATCAAAAGCTACTCCAAGATAATCAGGAGTTTCCTCCTCAAGATATTTTAAAAGTATATTTAAAAAGCCGTACACAGCATTTGTAGGCGTGCCGTCAGGAGCGCTGAGTGGACGTATTCCATAATACGCCCTGTTAAGAATGCTGTTTCCGTCCACAATCAATAGTCTCTTTTTCTCAGACATAGTATAATCCTCCGAATTATCATAATGTGTATATGATAACACACATTACTAGGGAATTCAATCAAATTTTTATTTGGAAATCAGATAATAAAAATAATTATTGAAGTTAGCTTTCCAAATATTTTGATATAATCTGATACGCCGCGTCTATGTCGCGTTTATCGACAATTTCAGATGAGGTATTCTTATTTTTTACTGGAATATCAAGCTCAGCAGTCAGAATTCCTTTTCCCTTAATATTTACACTTGTAATATCTCCGTCATCAATCTTCTTAGCTATAATTTCACATTTTATATCATTATCTTTGTTCTCAATATTTAAATTGTCTTTCATGGACATGAGCTTTATTGCTATAGACCTGTCATGACATGTTGAATTAATTAGGCATGGTATAAAACATCCGCTGCCTAATTTATATTGTTCCTCTTCAATTGTATCTAGAGTTATTGCCTCGTCAAACTCATCATCTGAACCAAAACTCAGCTTTGCTCCCCTAAGCCCAACTTGCTTTTGAACTGTAAACACACAAGTTATACTGCAATCATAGTCCGCCTTCAACAGCGCAGCTAAAACAGCACAGCAAGCCCGCTGTCCTATAGCTTTGTTTGAAACGCCATATTCACCAAGTTCGGTATATTTGCTTTTAAATCCTGCAAAATCTCCTATCAAAACTTCACTCTCAGCAACCTGTTTATTATCGGCGCCAATGTCAATAAACAAATCTTTCAGGCACACAAGTTTTTCACGCTCTTCTTTTGTTGATAAATGAACAGCCTTAAGAGAAATAATGCCCGGAATCATTTTATCTCCCACAACGACCGATTCTGAAACTATCGACTGAGGCCTGATTATTCCAACCGGTTCAAAACTCAAAAATGCTCCGCCGCCTTCTTTATAACCACTGATTATAAATCCAGGCTCATCCATGCTTGCCATAATCAAAATATTCTTATTATTTTTTCCATGCTTTTTTGCTATTATATTGCCTATATTATCAACTTTTATTTCATCACAGCTTGACCTTATCTCAGACAATATTACTTCACGCACTTGCCTTTCCCGTCCTGAAACACCAAACGCTTCCGACAAATGCTTTAACAAATTCATATCTACTTTGCTCATTTAATCACCATCCATTATTAATTAATTTATGCTTCATTGTTATAAATCGGCTTATTCTCAAATTGAAAAGTGTTTTACAGCCGCTGCCACTAAATTTGAAACGTTCTCAACATCCGATGTTTTCAAAACTTCCACATTTGTGTGCATATACCTGAGCGGTATTGAAATCAGCAAAACCTGTACGCCTTTACCAACAGTTTGAATTGCCCAAGCGGTAGTTCCTGAAGCTCCTCCGGCAACTTCAATCTTATGATTTATCTCATTTTCTTCGGCCAAATCGATCAATTTCAGTGCCTTATCATAGTCAACATTTGGTCCTCGCAGAATAATGGCTCCGCTTCCCAGTTCAAATACACCGCAGTCATCCTTTGAGTCTACAGTGGTTCCATGAGTAACATCAACCACTATTGCCAAATCCGGTTCTATACCATAGGTACTTGTAAACGCACCTCTTAACCCAACCTCTTCCTGGGTAGAAAACACAACATAAACATCATTCTTTAAAGCTGACTCTTTAATCTTTTTAAGCGCCATAATTATTGCTGACATACCTGACCGATTATCCAGCGAGCCCGAACAGATATTGTCGCACAACAAATTCGTAACCTCATAGTCAAAGACAATGTGGTCGCCTATTTTAACTATACTCTCCAAACTTTCTTTCTGAAGTCCTGTGTATATTCTTAGCTCCTCAATTGCAGCATTTTTCTCACCGCCGTCTTTTGGAACCATAATTACACCGGGTATCTGTTTCTGACCATTTATTTTAACTCGCAAACCCGGCAAAATTCTAACGTCAATACCGCCGACCGCAACAAATTTAATCTCACCGTCTTCTGTAATCTCAGACACCAAAAAACCTACTTGGTCCATATGAGCTTCTATCATAATTTTTTGTTTCTCTTCATTTTCGGACGACGTTCCTGTAATTTTACCAATCACATTTCCCATATTATCTATGTTTGTTTCGTCACAATACTTTGATATAATCTCAACTGCAAAATCTGAAACGGCAGACTCATGTCCGCTGACTCCATATTTTTCAGTCAATTCAGTTATTAATTCAGCTGTTTTCATAATTTCTCCTTTTTTCTAAAATCATAATATTTTTTATCAGGCATATAATTTTATATATTTAGCTCAGCAAAAGTATTAATTGGAGGCCTACATATATGAAAAAATTTTTTGATACCGGAATGCCAAATGTAGTAAGCAATGTAAATCAGATAAAAATATCAAGAAGATATAAAAATAACGCTTCTGAGTTTATAACAAGAAACAGAGCTTCAATGATTCTTTGTATTGTATTGCTGCTGCTCGGCGGTATAGCCGGAGGAGCTGTCTATACATGGCTCCCTCAAGACTTGAAAAATCAAATTTTTTCATATATGCAAAACTACTTCCAAGGTTCTGTTATTATTGGAGTATCACATTCCGAAATATTTAAAACTGTAATCTATGAACATATTATTACCGCTTTCATAATTTTTCTATCAGGAATGTTTATTTTTTTATCACCTCTAAGCTTTATCAGACTGTGTTCAAAAGGATTTACTATAGGATTCTCCCTAACATTTCTTGTTTCAAGATATGGGGCAAAAGGAATAATATTTGGTCTTTTATCAATTATAGCATGCAATGCATTAATAGTCACTGCTATGATATGGTTTACAATAACTGCATCTGAAACAGGAAAAACTGCAAGACACGGACGCAAACTGAATAAATTATCCCGGGATAAATACACAAAATTCATTCCGGTCGGAAAAAATCTGCTTAAACTTCTTCTCAGCCTAGTCATATTTTTGGCAATAGCCCTGATTTCAGCTCCTATTGAAAGTTTTGTAGGTCCAGGATTGCTAAAAGCACTTTACTCTATTTTTAGCAAGTTTGCATAATTTTTAAACATCAGAATAATGCCTGAACTTATTAGGAGACACTCCATACTCAGCTTTAAAAGCTGTAGCAAAATAATTGCTGTCATTAAATCCGCAGCGTGTAGCAACATCTGTTATAGAACTATACTTATTGCTTTTAAGTAATTTAACTGCCTCACGCAAGCGGTATTTCGCAAGATATTCCTTAAACCCAAAACCTGTCTCTCTCTTAAATTTTTTAGAAAAATATGTTGGGCTCATATTTATATAGTCTGCTGTCATATTTAAAGTTATCTGACGGTTATAATTTTTACATATAAAATTTATCGCCTGCTGAATAACCTCATTTAGAATATTATCACTGTCTCTTGCTACATGTGATTTATTTTTATATGTTCTTAACATATCTATCAATAATTGGTTTATTATACTTTTCAGCACAATGTCAGACATGCTGTCAGGAGAAGTTACTTCTTTATGAATATTTGAAAACTTTGTTTTTAACTGGTTCCTGACAATTTCCGGAATATGTACAACCATAGAATCAATATTTTTTAAAACCTGAGAATCATCACAAATATCAAATAACTCTTTAACTATGCTGTCCGGAAACATTAAAACAGTCCTTTTGTGACTAGTATTATCCCCAGCCACTGTCCTATGTATTCTTCCGCTTCTAATAAATACTAAACTTCCTGCACTGAGATTATATAGCTTTGTGTCAACAAAAATTTTACTGCTTCCTTCTTCCAAATAATAAATCTCATTGTGTCTGTGAAAATGCGGATTTGTCTCATAATTTCTCTGCCGTCGGACAGTTGAGATTGTTATCTTATCATCCTGGAGCATTATTATCCCTCCAATCTTATATCGTGTATAGTATACAATAAAATTATAATTTTACATGTTTTTTATATTAGTTTTATCATTCTTTTATAAACTGATTAATACTATTTTTGTATTCTTTTGGAGTTCTTCCATACGCTGCTTTAAACATGCGGTTAAACGTTCTCTGACTGTCAAAACCCGAAAGCTGACTTATTAAAGTTATATTTTCATCAGTTGTACGTATCAAATTTGCTGCATATTCCGCCCTAATTAACCCCAAATAGTTTCTTAAATTAATTTTAAACTTTTGGGCAAAAATCCTGGAAATATAACATTCGCTTACATTAAAATGCTGAGCCAAAGAAGCTCTGGTAATCGGTTCTGTAAAATTTTCTTCAACATATTTAACAATCTTGTACGAAATATCTGTCACAGGGTCAGACGGCAGATGTTCAAGTTTCATTATTTCCATTATGTACGACATAATAACGCATGCCCAAGAAAATTTAACCTCGAAGGAATCATCAGGAGAAATACATGCAAGAGCAGTTTTAAATTTTTTATTTATCGACTCCCTGCTTATAATCGGATTTTGAGGTCTAAAGTTTTTTAAGTCAGGGAACAAATTTCCAAATAATTTTGGATCGCACATAACAATTAATACCTCTGAATTCTTTTTGTCTATAGAATAAAAAGAATGCACGGTATCCGGGAATATTACAGTCATAACCCCCTCTGTTACTTCAAAGTCCTGATTTTCAATCTTTAAATGCTGAAATCCTTTATATACATATACAATTTCTATATATTTATGCATATGCTCAGGAAAATCAAGCTCGTAATTGTTATGTTTTACGGTTAAGTCAGATTTTCTAATCTCGTATGCCGGAAGCATTTTCCTTACCTCCAATCCAGCTATATTTTGTCTAAAACTTCATACAATTTGACTTTAATTATAGCACTAAAAGTGTTATAGTTCAAGTATGAACTAATATATTTTCAAGGAGGAAATTTTATGATTATACGAAAAGTATTATCTGCAATCACCGCAGCTGCAATGCTGGCAACTACACTGCCGATTACAGTTGCATTTGCCGACAATGGAACCGAAAACAAACCAACCGAACAAGCTGTATCAGCTGTTGAACAAATCAGCGAACCTATTATGGAAGACGCTGAAATTGCTGAAACGCTTCCATACCAGGACACTTCTCTTTCATTTGAGGAAAGAGCCGCTGATTTGGTAGCTAGAATGACGCTCGAAGAAAAAGTTTCTCAAACAGGACGCAGCGCACCGGCTATAAAACGTTTGGGCGTCTCCGCTTATAATTATTGGAGAGAAGGTATACATGGTGTTGCAAGACAGGGTAAAGCAACAAGTTTCCCTTCAAGTCTTGCTATGTCAAATACCTGGGACAGACAGCTTGTATATGAAGCGTCTAACATAACATCCACAGAGGCAAGAGGAAAAAACAATAAGTATGATTTATCATACTGGAACCCAACAATAAATCTTGCCCGGGACCCAAGATGGGGAAGAAATGAGGAATCATACGGTGAAGACCCATATCTTACATCTGAAATAGGTGCTAAATCTGTAGAGGGTATGCAGGGTGAAGACGCAAAATATCTTAAAACAATAGCAACCCTTAAACATTTTGCTGCTAATAACTGTGAAGGCGAAAGACAAACCGGAACATCAGTTATGACAGAAAAAACTTTTAGAGAATATTATACAAGAACATTTAAAGATATAGTTGAAAGCTCTAATCCTGCATCAGTTATGAGTTCATATAACGCGCTTACCATAAGCAGAAACGGAGAAGTTTTTTCTGACTATATTGCTTCCAGCGCTAACAAATATCTGCTGACAGATTTATTGAGACGCACATGGGGATTTTCAGGTTATGTAGTCGGAGATTGCGGCGCGTGGGAAAATCTTTTCGGAAGACAATCTATGAGACAAAAACTGTTTCCGGATTGGAACTTAGACGATATAACTGCGCCTATGGCAGTATCAAAAGCTTTTAATGCCGGAAACAACCTTGACTGCGGTTCCAGAGCGCAAGGCAGTACATTCGAATCCGTTGAACAGGGATGGATGAGTGAAGAGACTCTGGATGTAGCTGTATATAGTCTGTTTCTTGCTCGTATGAAAACCGGCGAATTTGATTCAAATGTTGAATATCAAAAAATAAAAAGCGATGTAATAGAAAAAGACGAGCATGTTGCAAAAGCCGAAGAAGCCGCTGAAAAGAGCTGGGTTTTACTTGAAAACAGAAATAATACACTCCCACTCAAAAACACAGTGTCTAATGTGGCTGTTGTAGGAAATCTTGCTGACGAGCTGACACTTGGTGATTATTCAGGAGAACCAACCAAAACTACAACTCCATATCAAGGTATGAAAAACGAAATCCAAAGCATTAACTCTAACGCTAATGTTGAACTCATCGGAAATGTAAGCGACAGTACGCCGCTGTTTAATATTAAAAGCATAAATCTTGTTCTTGAAGATGGAAAAACAAGAACTGTTGACTTGTCAAAAGCGACAAGCGTTAGAGGAATGACTTTATCAGGTTCAAACCTTAAAGATGTCACTAAATCAGGCATGGCTGTTGTAAAAGATGTTGACTTTTCTAAAGTTACAGACGTAAAAATAGAAGCAGCATCAATGCCCGGTATGCCTAAAGCGTCTGTAAATATCAGTTACAGCAATATGACGCAGACTGTAGCCACCGTTGACATAGCAAATACAGACAGTCCTGATACTTATGTTACAAACGAAGCTAAATATACAGGAGCTGACGGTGGATATAACTCCACAGCTGATATGTATATTACAATAAACGCAAGCGCTGACTTCTCAGTAGAGAACTACAAGAATTCTCTTGACGCTGCAGATTATATTATAGCATATGCAGGAACAACAACAGCAGATTCCAAAGAATCAAACGACAGAAGTTCAATAGACCTTCCTATATCACAAGCACATGTTCAAATGATTTGTGACAGTTATCCAGAAAAGACCATTGTAGTAATGTCTACTGTAGGACAAATCAATGCAGAACCATTTAAAGATAAATGTGCCGCTATGTTATGGACTTCATATAACGGACAAACGCAAGGAGAAGCCTTAGGAAAAGTCCTGACCGGAAAGGTTAATCCATCAGGTAAATTAACCACCACATGGTATACTTCTGAAGATCTACAAAAGATGCCTCTCGGCTCGCCAAAACAAAATGTTAATGGCGTTGATTATAACTTTACAAATTATGAAATAGCACAGGCAGATAATTATCCGGGCAGAACATATCAATATTATTCAGGAACACCTGTATATCCGTTCGGCTACGGCACAAGTTATACAAATTTTGTATACTCAAATATCAAGGCTGACAAAACCAACGCTGACGCCAATGATACTGTCAGAATTACTGCAGATATAACTAATTCCGGTTCTGTTGACGGCACTGAAATAGCTCAGCTTTATGTTACAGTTCCCGGAGCAGACGGAAAAACTTTGCCATTAAAACAACTCAAAGGTTTTGAGAGAGTTGAATTAAAGGCCGGCGAAACTAAAACAGTTTCATTTGATTTAAATATATCTGACGTATACTTCTTTGATGAAATAACTCAGTCTAATTATGTAGTAAACGGTGCATATACCATTAAAGTTGGTTCAAATGCAAATGATGCTAATGCTCTTTCTACCACTGTAAATGTGAGCGGAAGCATTGCTAAAAATGTTAAAAACGTACACGCAGTACCTACCGGTATAAAACTTTACGGTGCTGTAGCTAGTGGAGAAACAAGTGTTGCACCTGCCAACTATATTGAAGCAAACGCATCAGCAGCGCTTCAAGACGATACGCTGATAACTGATTTATCGACACTCAGCAATGCTACAGTTGCTTATACAAGTTCTAATGAAGATGTAGCCAAAGTTGACAGCAATGGTAAAGTTACAGCTTCAAATATTGAGGGAACAGCTTTAATAACAGTTACAATTATACCTCAGTCAGGAACTCCGGTGACGGATTCTTTCCCGGTAGTAACCCAACTAAAAGAAAAGGTTGCTCCTGAAGTTACCGCTTCTTATTTAGAAAAACTGGAAAATGCGTTTAAAGCATGCCCGGAAATTGCTTATCTTCCTGAAAACTGGAAAACAATTTTAAGTGTTTATAACACAGCAAAAACTGCTATTGAATCAGAACTCTTAGAAGAAAACCTGCCGGGCATTTTGGAACAAGCAGCAGCAGACTTAAAAGCTGTACCAACTATTGAATTAGCTGAAACATATAATATAAAATCAACGAATCCGAGCATATTGGTAGATAATAGAATTGATTACTCAAAGGCAGGAATTGGTGAATATACAGCTTCCGAAACCGAAATATCCGGAACAATCACTGTTGATTCACCATGCACAGTTGATTTAAAAGCATTAAATAATGATGTTTCTGTTGATAATTCAAAACTGATTTGGACAGTTGAAAAGCTTGACAGCTCTTCAAGAAAAGCTCCTGAAATAGATAGCTCAACAGGAAAACTCATCATATACGAAAACGGCGTATTTAAAGTTTCAGCAAAAAATTATACTGACAAAGAGTGCGGAACAATTATTGTATATGCCAATTTACAAATCGAAGGTGAAAGCGCTGACAACGGCGGCGGTGCCAATTTAAGTGACGCAAAACAAGGTGCCAGCGGAGGTCTTAACGCCGGCAGCACAAAAAATTACTGGTTAAGATTTGATGGTGTAAAACTTGATAAACTCACCGATATAACTTTCCGTGTATCACAGCTTGAAACACCAAGTGAAATTAATGTATCACTCAGTCCTAATACAAACAGAATTATAGGAACCGCTACAGTGCCTGTAACCGGAGCTTGGACAAACTGGACTGAGGTTAATGTTGGAATTAACAGAAATGAGCTTTCAAAACTAAATCTTGATGCTAACGGCTGCGGAACAATTTATGTTCAAACTAACACATCAAACTTAGATTTTATGAAACTTAACCACATAAATGCAGATATAGATGTTGTTGACCAACCCGGAGGAAAAACCAAAGTGAGTGTTCCTTATGAATCCGGCGTTTTGGTAGCTGCTTCATATGAAAACGGCGCACTTAAAAATCAAACAGTTCAGGAGTTCTCTGCACCCGGTGATTATGTTTTTGACGGCTTCAAAGAAAACGATGAGGTAACATTCTTTACATGGGAAAACTTAAACAATATTACTCCTCTTGATAAAGCAGTGAAACATGTATATCACGAACCTGAAGTAAAAACACTGACACTATATCGTTTCGACGATCCTGCTTTTGACTCATTCTTTGAAACATCTGACGGAACTAAACTGACCAGCGGTACCGGCATGGATGGTATCGGCGGATGGAACACTGAGGCAAAAGACAGAAAATATACTTATAATGGCACTTCTTATACTTTTAAAAGAGGTCTAAAAGGCGGCCGCGGCAGTGAGACACTTAAATGTGTATACTTTACTCCTGATACTGACGGAGCAATGACTGTACTATTTGATTCAAGCTCAGACAGATATATTGCAGCAAGTCAAAACGGCGTTGAATTAAAACAACAATACGGAACAGCTTCCGGTAAATTGACTGCACTTGAAGTAATGGTAAAAGCAGGTTCACCGGTATATATCTATGGAGGTGGAGCTAATAAATCAATATTTGCAGTATTCTTTGATACTGAAAAAACTATAGTTGAATCTTCACCGTCCCCTTCCCCTACTGCATCGCCGGAACCGGAACCAACACCAAATATAACATATACTAGAAAAGTTGAATTTGAAGATTACAATAAAGGATGGTACGATGCCGGTATGACTAAGAGTTCAGTGGCAGAAGCCAGTGGAGGTTATGTTATAGACAATACCAGAAACAATGATACTTTCTACTTCGGCGAACATGATATGCAAGACTTTGCAATTATAGAATTGATAGCCGGAACAAAAGAAACTTCGCCTGTAAATGTTGAATTTTTTGCTGTTGATATGGCAGGTATAAATGTTGACACTGCTTCACAGAGCGAAATAAATAAGCATCTTACATCTGCAAACAGCATTGGTTCAGCTACTCTTATTGCAAGTACAAAAAACTGGAATGATTTTAAAACAAACGTAATAAGAATAAAATCTGGACTTACAGGAACCAAAGGGATATTTATGAAAGGAACAACTACAGGAAAATATTTGGGTAACTTTGATTATATGAATCTCATGTATTCAGACCCAAATATAAGCACTGCTTCATCACCAGAAAATACTGTTATATTGAATGCTTCAAATAACTCTGTGGAATTAAGTGTAAGCGGTGATACCATTACTGTAACAAAAGACGGTAAATCAACACAACTCAATTATAATGAGGAATATCAAAAAAATGTTGATTTTAAGAAATTGGCAGTATGGAATAATATGTTTACTGCTCTGGTACAGGATAGAGAAACCGGAAAAACTGATATAATAGCCAGTCCTCTGGGAAGTGTTTGGAATGAAATAACACCATCCGATTTTGCTGAAAGTGATATTGATTTAAAAGGTAATGAGAACTTTGTTATAAATGATTTCATAGTTATAGATGACCAGCTTTATTTAGGATGTAACGACGGAATATTAATAACGATGACTTCTTGCTCAAAGTGTTATACTTTAAAAAAGGCTGCTGATTTCAATATTGAAAGTATTGAATATGATAACGAAAAAATCTTTATCAGCAATAATAATGATAAAAAAGAAATAGATTTAAGCAGCGCAAGACAAAAAAATATAAAAGCTGATGAAGCTTTGAAACTTTCAGAAAAAGGTGCAGTACTTGCAGACGTCAGAAGCAAAGAAGAATTTTCAGCAAATAATTTCAGCGGTTCAATAAATGTTCCTATAGATGAGTTTGAAACATGGCTGCAGACTCAATCAAAAGATGAAACTATAATAGTATATTGTTCATCCGGAGCCCGCTCTGCTAAGGCCGTTGAGATTGCTGAAAAACTTGGATACACAAAAATATATGACTTAGGCAGTATTGATAATCTTAAATAACAAAAAGTAACTGCTTTAGTAAAACACAAAAATACCGCCGGCACTTCAATGCCCGGCGGTATTTATATAATAAAAGTGGTTCTATGATTAAAAAATTAGATGGCAAAAAAACAAAGATTTTTTCTAAATAACGCAAGAAGTTTATAGAATATAATAAAAATATGTTCTATAATATTAACCTAGGTAAGAAAATAATTATGGGGGTAACGTTAAGTGGAAAAACTTAAACGAATTTTTTTAGTAAAGAACAACCGTGATTTAATTTTGGAAGGCAATGTTATACGAGCCCTATTGTTTTTAGCAATTCCAATTATAATCACTAACTTCTTGCAACAAATGTATAACCTGACAGACACATTCTGGCTCGGGAAAATAGGCACCATACCTCAAGCCGCTATCTCAATGGTATCACCGATTCAAAGTACTATGATGAGCTTTGGACAAGGAATAACAATGGCCGGCTCAATTTTGATGGCACAATACATAGGAGCCGGACGAATGAGAAGCGCTAAATCAATGGCAAACCAAATTTTTGTTTGCGCTATGATATTTTCAGTATTCTGCGCCGGCACGCTTTTTGCTCTAACACCAATAATTACATCTTGGATGGGAGCAGACGGCGAAATTTTTTCACTTGGCAATATTTATTTACGTATAGTTATCTTGGATACTCCTTTATTATTTATAATAAACATTTTCGGAGCGGTTAATCAATCTCAGGGAAATACAATATTCCCTATGCTTATAAACTTCCTGGGCATTGTAATAAATATGATTCTCGATCCGCTGTTTTTAATGGTCTTTCATATGGGTATTGGAGGGGCGGCAATTGCGACCCTTGGAGCTAAAATTCCATGTGCGATAATCGCACTTAAATACTTATTAAACAGAAATAATTCTATATCTTTGGATTTAAGATATATGAGACCAAAATGGAACAAAATTAAAAAAATCATTTCAGTCGGTCTTCCAACCGCATTGGGAAGCAGCGCTATGCAGTTTGGATTTGTACTTATGTCAAAGAACGTATATGTTTTCGGTTCATCCGCTATGGCTGCATATGGCGTTGGAAATAAAATCAACGGAATCATAACTCTGCCTGCAAACGCTTTGGGTTCTGCTACCTCCACTATTGTAGGACAGAATTTAGGCGCCGGACAAATAAAACGCGCTGAAAAAGGTTATAAAACAGCAACCATTGTTGGCATGGGACTGCTTTTTATAATGGGTATGATTCTATCAAGACCCGCTGTATCAACTATTATTGTAAACATATTTACATCTGATAACACTGTTGTTCCGATGGCAGTTGATTTTATTTCTATAATGTCATTTTGGTGCTTTACTAACAGTGTATATAACTGTACTGTTGGATTATTAAACGGGTCAGGAAAAACAAAAATTACTATGATTATAGAAGCTACAAGATTATGGGTATTTAGATTTGCAACTATTTTCTTCTGCCAAAATATACTTCATATGGGTGTAGAAAGTATTTGGTATTCTGTTGTTGTAAGTAATGGGCTCTCAGCGCTCATATTATTAATAGTATACACAACAAGAATATGGGAAAAAGACAGTCTTGGAGTTCGCAGCGTAAGTCCTGCTAAACATAATTAACAATACATAAATTTATACTATATGTTTAAAATAATGTTTAATTGTTAAAGCAATTTTGTTATAAGAAAAATTACTCAAAATATTTATATCTGTAACTTATAAGAGGAGCGTTAATCGCGCTCCTCTTAATGTTAAAATAATATTATTATGGTTTTGTAACTATTTAAAGAATAAATGTACTCCTGTGCCTGCCGCCTTATGTAGTGCATGTCGGTACCCTACCGATGCTTGCTGATTAATGTTCCTTGATTATATATTGTTTTCCATATATTTCATTGTGACAAGTTATTTTTTATTTCATCATTAACTATATTTTACTACATTCCTCGCCTGCGCGCCTTACGTGGTGCCTGTCGGCACCCTGCCGATGCTTGCTTGTTAATGTATCTTTATTATATATTTATTTTCAATATATTTTATAATGACAAGTTGATTTTTTAATTTAATCAATAATTATATTTTGCTGCATTCCTCGCCTGCGCGCCTTACGTGGTGCCTATCGGCACCCTGCCGATGCTTGCTTGTTAATGTATCTTTATTATATATTTACTTTCAATATATTTTATAATGACAGGTTGTTTTTATAGTTACGTGAACAATTATATTTTGTTTAATTTGTATGGCTTGTTTCTTACGTGATTGTTGTCTTCCACTTCATACACTTGATTTTATAATAACAGTTTATTGAATGTTCACTTTTTAATATACTATATAAAATAATTTACTGTTTAAGTAATTACATAAGTAGATAACATCTGTAATCCAAATCCGTATGATTTATCATCTATCTAGATTAAAATACATTAATAATATATTTTATATTATTAACCTCTTTATAAAAAAAGACAGCAGAATCAATCCGCTGTCATTTTTATATCATATTTATTAATTCTCTATTTATCAAATCTTTCAATTATAGCTTTAACTATTCTTTCAGAGGCATGACCGTCACCATATGGGTTAACCGCATGAGCCATTTTTTCATACTCGTTAACATTTTCTATCAATTCTTTAGTCATATTATAAATGTTATCCTCATTAACGCCGGCAATTTTTACTGTTCCGGCGTCAACGGCTTCCGGTCTTTCTGTTTCATTTCTTAAAACCAAGACCGGCTTGCCCAAAGAAGGTGCTTCCTCCTGCAAACCGCCCGAATCAGTCAAAACCAAATAACCTCGCTTTATAGCATTATGAAGTTCGTCAGCATTTACAGGGTCTATAAGCTTTATTCTGTCATGATTTCCTAAAATATCAAATACTACTTCCCTTACCGCAGGATTTAAATGTACAGGATATACAACCTCAACATCATCAAAGTCATTTACTATTCTTAATACTGCACGGCAAATGTTTTTTAACGGTTCGCCCAAATTCTCACGCCTATGTGCAGTCATAACAATAACCTTTTTAGTGTCCCAATTTAAGGTTTTTAGTCCTTCATCAGAAAACTCATAGTCATCTTTAACCGTAGTTTTTAAAGCGTCTATAACAGTGTTTCCAGTAACATATATATTCTCTTTTGGAGTATTCTCAGATAAAAGGTTATTTTCATTTCTTTTTGTAGGAGCAAAGTGCATGTCCGCGATAACTCCTGTTATGCGGCGGTTAATCTCCTCCGGGAATGGAAAATATTTATCATAAGTCCTAAGCCCCGCTTCAACATGCCCCAAAAGAATTTGGTTATAATATGCGGCAAGACTTCCTGCAAAAGTAGTTGACGTATCGCCATGAACCAATACTACATCCGGCTTAACTTTCTTCATTATTTCATCCAAACCCTCAAGAGCTCTGGTAGCAATATTAACTAAAGTTTGTCTCTCGTGCATAATATCTAAATCATAATCCGGCTTTATATCAAAAATTTTAAGCACCTGATCCAACATCTCGCGATGCTGAGCTGTAACGCAAACAATTGACTCAATCCTGTCACTATTTTTTTCAAGTTCTTTCACCAATGGCGCCATTTTTATTGCTTCCGGTCTTGTCCCGAAAATTGTCATTACCTTAATCTTCTTCATTATAGTTATCCTCCTCGGTCAACTGTTCGTCAGCATTATAGTTAATATATTCGCCAGGATCATGAAGCTCTCCCATAACCTTTATTGAAACCAATATAATCAAAAGCACTGAGCAAATTAATATCAATCCTCTGCCATATCCTTTTATAGAAATAACTACAGCAGTCATACATAAAACAGCGGTCAAAGTATATAAAATAGTTACAACCCTGCGCTGAGAAAATCCCATATCCAGCAAACGGTGATGAAGATGTCCTCTGTCAGCCTGCATAGGAGAATGACCGGTAAGCACACGTCTTATAATTGCGAACATAGTGTCAAAAATCGGCAGTCCCAATATTAAAATAGGCACTGCAAACGTGATAACAGCTGACATTTTAAGCATACCCTGCACTGATATACAAGCCAAAATAAATCCTAAAAACAGCGCTCCGGTATCACCCATAAATATCTTTGCCGGGTTAAAATTATACGGCAAAAATCCAAATCCAGCTCCTGCAACCGCTGCTGTCAAAATGGCTACATTGAGATTATCACTGATTAAAGTCAGCGCCAGCAAAGCTATCGAAGATATTGAAGAAACTCCAACGGCTAAACCGTCCAAACCATCCAGCAAGTTAACCGCATTACATATACCCACAATCCAAAACATAGTAACAACGCATGAAACCCAATAGTTCATGACTATATAAGGTCCGCCGAACCATGCGCTGAAAGGGTTGGCAAAATGTTCAATACGAACTCCGCAGTATACTACAACAGCCGCTGCCAAAATCTGACACACAAGCTTCACAATAGGCTTCATTTCAGTAATATCGTCAATGACGCCCGTTGTAACAATTATAGCGCATCCAATTAATATGCCCATAACTTCTATATCAATTGTAGCAAAACAAGCAACGCTTACTATAAACCCATAGAATATTGCCAAACCGCCCATCAGCGGAATCGGCTTTTTATGTACTCGTCTTGCATCTTTCGGAACATCAATAGCATTCACCTTATGCGCCAGCGATATTACCATAGGAGTTGCGGAAAACGCTACCAAAAAGGCTACAACAAGCGCAAGCAGCACATATATATTATTATCGAAAATCATAGGAAATCCTCCTGAATTGATTAAGGTTCAATAAACCCTACCTTACGATATACTTTAGACAAAGTTTTCATTGCTGTCCTATTTGCCTTGTCAGCGCCGGACTTATATACTTGCTTAAGATAATCCTTATTCTTCATAAGGTCGTTATACTTGTCCTGTATAGGTCTTATAGTATCCACAACAGCCTCTGCCACAGCATTTTTAAAGTCGCCGTAACCCTTTCCGTCAAACTCGGCTTCAATTTCATCCATGGTTTTACCGGTTACTGCAGAATAAATACTCATCAAGTTCTCAACGCCTTCTTTGCCTTCACCGCGTTTCACCTCACTGCCTGAATCAGTGACCGCACGCTTAATTTTCTTAACAATTTTATCAACCGGGTCAAGAAGAAGAATATATCCATTCTCATTAGTATCTGATTTTGACATTTTTTGCATCGGCTCCTGCAGACTCATAATGCGAGCTCCGACCTCGGGTATATATGGCTCGGGAATTTTGAAAGTCTCGCTGTACGCGTTATTGAAACGATTCGCTAAATCCCTGGTTATCTCCAAATGCTGAGACTGGTCGTTTCCCACCGGAACCAAATCTGCCTGATACAGTAAAATATCAGCAGCCATAAGAGACGGATAAGTAAAAAGACCTGCATTTAAATTATTAGCATGTTTTTTTGCCTTATCCTTATACTGAGTCATTCTTGAAAGCTCACCCATGTAAGTGTTGCAAATCATTACCCACGCCAGCATAGAATGCGCCGGAACATGGGATTGAAAAAATATAGGGCTCTTTTCCGGGTCAAGACCTGAAGCTATAAAAAGTGCTAATAAATCCATAGAGTTTTTTCTAAAATCCTTTGGTTCCTGCCTTACAGTTATGGTGTGCATATCGGCAAGCATAAAATAACACTCGTATTCATCTGTTTTTGACAGATTCACCCAATTTCTGAGCGCTCCCACATAATTTCCCAGTGTCAATGCGCCGGATGGCTGTATACCGCTTAAAATTCTCTTCTTTGTATCTTCCAAATTATTCACCTACTTCTTCTTTTAGCAAATCACCCAAAGTTTTTATTCCGCTTTCTATCTGCTCTTTTGACGCAGTTGAATAATTCATTCTGAAACTGCTGCAAACAGCTTTATCATCAATCATAGTAGTTGAGCCAGGTACAAAAGCAACACCTCTGTCTACCGCTTTCGCCATAATAGCTTTGGTATCGTATCCATCAGGCATTTCACAGAAAAGGAATATACCGCCTTCCGGAACAGTATGACTAACTGAACTTGGGAAATACTTGTCCATGCACTCGCACATAAACCTGCACTTTTCACCATATGTCTCTTTTAGTTTTGAAATATGCTCGTCTATTGAATATTTTGTTAGGAATCCATATACGACCATCTGAGCCAAAACATTTGTATGTACATCCTGAACCTGCTTACAGATAATCATTCTTTCCATAAGCTCTTTATCGCATGAAGTGAATCCAACCCTGATACCCGGAGACAATATCTTTGAGAATGAACCCAGATACACAACTCGTCCTTGAGTATCCAGCGATTTTATTGTTGGAACATCATCTCCTGCAAACCTAAGCTCTCCGTAAGGGTTGTCCTCAAATATCATAAAGTCATACTGTTCAGCCAACTCAAGCAGTTTTTTTCTTTTCTCAAGAGACATTGTGATTCCGGACGGATTCTGAAAAGTTGCAATTGTATATAATATCTTTATATTGCTATGCTGTTTCAAAAGCGCCTCAAGCTCTTCCATATCAATTCCATCGCTCTGAACTTTCACTCCATATATTTCTGCATTATAAGAACGGAAACAATTAAGACCGCCTATAAAGCTTGGCTGTTCACAGACAACAGCGTCTCCCGGATTCAAAAGAGATTTTGAAGCCAAATCAATTCCCTGCTGTCCGCCGCTTACTATTATTGTCTCATTATTATCATTCTCTTTAACAATTCCTTGTGAAACAAGACGGTTTTTAACCCAATCACGCAAAGGTGCATATCCTTCTGTCACACCATATTGAAGCGCTATTTTTCCATTATTTTTTAAAACGTCGGCAGCCACTTCTGAAAGCTCATCACACGGAAAAAGCTCCGGGTCAGGAGCTCCTCCCGCAAAAGATATTATGCCAGGCTTATCAAGCAGTTTAAAAATTTCACGTATTGCTGACGCTTCCAAATCCTTTACCTTATCCGAAAATTTAGTTTTGATATCCATATTCGTTATGTCCTTCTTTCATATAGGTTTTTTCTATTAAGATTACAAGGTTATATACCCTGAATTTTTCTTATGTTCTCTCTTCTTTTCTTCCGGCTGTACGTCCTGTTCTTCATTTTGCTCAGCATTATCACTGCAAGACACTATTTTATGCTTGCCGCAGCAGCTTGAGCCTGACAAACATTTTTTTGCAATAACAATAGCAGCGGTTATTCCGCCGATTATACCGGAAATAATTAATATTAAACCAATACTATTTTCAATAAAATCTTTTATTTTTGCTTTTCTTCGGCGGCGTTCAATCTTTTTCTTTTCTTGGCAATACTTGAACTTTGCCCGCTCTTTTGCGTCACCCAAAAAATCTGCGGTTTTTTTAACATAAGGTTCAGCAAAAGACACAGCTGAATACTCATTAAAATGTTTCATATTTATTCCTCCTGACTCTCTATTTCGGCTTCCTGCCGCCGATTATTTTAAACAGTTTCCTCTTCCACCACCGCAACATACGGCAGATTTCTGAATTTTTCCGCATAATCCAATCCGTATCCAACTATAAATTTATCAGGGATTGAACGGCCTATATAATCAGGTTCAAACTCAACAGAACGACGCTCCGGCTTATCGAACATTCCGCACACCTTAAGACTTTTAGGACTCTTGCCCTTTAAATATCCAACCAGTTTCTTTAACGTTTTTCCGGTATCAACAATATCCTCGATTACCAAAACATCATTATTTGAAACATTAAATTCTTTAACCGATTCAAACTTAACTTCTCCACAGCTTATATCCGAATCCCCATAACTGGACGCAGAAATAAAATTCAAATCTATATCCGGAATTTTTAGTTTGCGTATTAAATCGGCAGTAAAAATTACAGACCCCTTTAAAACACAAATTAAAGTAAGGCTTTGACAATCCTTATAGTCACTGTTTATTTTATCCGCTAATTCTGAAACTATCCCGGCAATATCATTTTCTGTAAACATTATTTCTTTAATCTTCATATTTTTCATAATGTATCACCAATATATTTTTAGTAAAACGGGTCATTTTATATTTTTCATTAGCTCTTATTCCAAGTATGGCTAATATTTCTCCGTTCTCATTGCAAAACAGTGGAACGCTGTCTCTTTTTTCGCTCCGAATTTTCAAGTCAATGAATAAATTTTTCAATTTTTTACTTTTGCCGTTCTTATACACGGCAAATTTATCACCCGGACGCCTATTTCTAACATAAAACCGGCTTGTCGAAAACGTCTCAGTAACGCCTAACTTATCGGCGTCAAGTGCAATATCGCCGTCAGAGAGCTTCAGTGCGTTTGAATTCACTAAAATATAAGATATGTTTACCCCGGCATTTTTTATATTATATAACTTATTTGGAGTAACTTCAATACAAAAATCACCATTGTTAGAAGAATTTAAATCTTTTTGAGCATTTTCGACTTCTGAACAAAACTCAAGCCAGCCATAACGTTTAACAACTCTAAGCCCTCCCGGTAGGTTTACAGCTGCTCCGCCATTGTCACTCATTAAAGCCAGTACAGAACTTATATGCTTTTTCTCAAGAGAATAATCCTGCCCCATCTCATCTCTTGCGCAGGATATAATAAGTCTTGACAAAACTGCTCGGCTTTTTATAAGTTTCATAGAGTTAATATGTAGTGCTTTGAATTTTCCCCCGGGCATCGGAGACCTTAAGCGTTCATAAAGCCTTGAGACATATCCGTCTATAAACTCTCCGTCATCATCAAGATTATTGGCCAGATTTGATAAACTGTCTATTATACCGGGATTAAAATCCTTCTCTATCATTGGTATTAACTTGTGACGAATTCTATTCCTAGTATAATTGTCATCATTATTTGTGCTGTCGGTTTTATATTCTAAACCGGCTTCTGCACAATACTTTTCTATATCGGCTCTTGTGATGTCAAGAAGCGGTCTTATAACACCATCTTCCCTTTTATATTTTATCCCTCTGAGCCCTGATAATCCGCTACCGCGGATTACTCTCATTAAGACGGTCTCCGCCTGGTCATTCTTGTTATGGGCAGTTGCTATATAATTTATATCATTCTCTTTACATATGCGCTGAAAAAAATTATATCTTGCTGCTCGTCCTGCTTCTTCTTCTGTCATACCATGCTCTAAAGCCATTTTGGGAATATCAGCATGTTCTGTAAAACACTCAACGCCAAACTCAGAACACAGCTTTTTAACATATTCCTCATCTCTATTTGCTTCGTCACCGCGTATCTGATGATTTAAATGAGCGGCATATATTTTAAAATTATTACTCGTTTTTATTTGATTCAAAACATGGAGAAGACATACAGAATCAGCACCGCCGGATACTGCAACAAGAATGGACGAACCGGTTTCAGCAAGACCGTGCACATTGATTGTATTTACAATTTTCTTTGTCACCGATGAAATAATCACAGGGACATCATCTGCAAAATTATTATTCACGCATACCGCTCCAGTTAGCAAATTTTGTATATTCTCCAAGCCACGACAAGAATTCGCTTCCGACTTCACCGTTTCTATGTTTATCAAATTTTATTTTTGTCTTATTTGGCTCTTCACAATCTTCATTATAGTATCCTTCACGATACAAAAATATTACCATATCAGCATCCTGCTCAATTGAGCCGGATTCTCTCAAATCACTCAAAACCGGCTCCTTTACATCACGTTTCTCAACCGAACGGTTAAGCTGTGACAACGCAATAACAGGAATCCCCAAATCATTTGCCATAACCTTCAGAGTTCTTGAAATATCAGAAACTTCCTGCTGACGATTAACCCCGCTCATACCTGAACTCATAAGCTGGAGATAATCAATGATTACCAAGTCCAACCCCTTCTCAATTTTCATCTTTCTGCATTTGGCTCCTATTTCCGTAGCAGTAACACTTGAATTATCGTCAATATAAATTTTTGTGTCAGATAAAGCTGCCAAAGCTTCACCCAATTTCGGCCAGTCGTCATCTTTTAAATCACCGCGCTTTATGCGCTCGGCGCTAACCTTTGCCTGCGCTGAGAGCATACGGTTTGCAATCTGTATTCCCGGCATCTCCAAACTAAATATGGCAACAGCAGCTCTGTCCATTATAGCTGCATTCTGTGCTATATTCAGCGCGAGAGCAGACTTACCCATACCGGGACGCGCCGCAATCAAAATAAATTCAGCAGGGTGCAGTCCGGCAGTACGTCTGTCGAGGTCAACAAATCCCGTTGTCAAACCAGTCACGCTCTCATTTGCATCTGAAAGCTTCTCAAGCTTTTCAATACTTTCATCAAGATAAACCGATATATGAGACAATCCCGTTGTATTACGGTTCTGGGTTATATTTATTATTCCCTGCTCTGCGCTTCCGATTATATCGTCAACATCATCCTCCGAAGCGTAGCAGCGCTTAGTAATAGCTTCTGAAACATTTATAAGCTTTCTAAGCTCTGATTTTTCACGCACAATATTGGAGTAGTGTCTGACGCTGTTTTCATCAGTAGACGGAACCAAATCCATAAGTTTAAATATAAAATCAAGACCACCGATTTTATCAATACTTCCCCGCATTTCCAGCTGTCTTTTTATTGTAACAAAATCTATAGGCTGACCCATGTTAAACAAATCGGTTAGAGTTTCAAAAAGTTCTCTATGTCTTTCAATATAAAAGTCACCTGAGGAAATAAGGCCGATGACATCAGGGATTCTATCTCTTGAAATTATCATCGCTCCTAAAACAGACTGTTCAGCTTCATCACTGAAAGGCATGCTTCTAAGCTCCGAAACAGAATTTTCTGAATCACCGTTATCCGAATAAATATTTAAGTCTTCCAACCCCTATTTCAACTCCTAACCTCTTAAATTCAATTCATAAAAAAATTATTCCTCTGTTACCTGGACTTTAAAAGTTCCCGTCACTCCATGATATAATGAAACATTGACGTCACGAGTACCGCATGTCTTTATTCCATCAGGGAGATCGATTTTTCTCTTATCCACCTCAATATTATACTGCTCTTTTAAAGCCTGCGCAACATCTTTAGACGTAATTGAGCCAAACAATTTTCCCTCCTTACCGCTCTTAGCCGTAAGCTTAACCGTAAACTCTTTCATTCTATCGGCAATGTTCTTAGCTTTTTCTTCTTCTTGATTACGTCTGTATTCTTCCGCTCCCTTTTTACCCTCAAGCTCATTTATAGCTTGTTTAGTGGCAACCTTAGCTAACCCCTTTTTTAACAGAAAATTATTTGCATATCCATCGCTAACATTAATCAAATCACCCTTTTTCCCCTGGGCTTTAACATCCTGCGTTAAAATCACTTTCATATTATCTATTCATGAACAATAAACTTGTCCATATCCTCCTTCCAAATTTATATATAATTAAAATTTATTCACGGTCGTCCAGCACATCATCTATCGCTTTTTGAAGCTGCTCTAATGCTATATCCATATCTTGGTTTGAAAGCTGCGCTCCGGCTATGGTTATATGTCCGCCGCCTCCCAGCCGTTCCAAAATCAGCTGAACATTAACGGTCTCCAAAGAACGCCCGCTAATAATTATCTTGTGACCAAGCCGGGCTATAACAAATGAAGCCTCTATACCTGATATATTTAAAAGTTCATCGGCCGCTTTTGCAACCAACACCTGCAAATCTTTGCCGGTATCTTCACAAACAGCAACAGCTATATTATCTCGGTATATTTTTGCACTGCTGATAACCTTAGACAATCTTACAGAATCCCTTATATCAGTTTTAAACAACCTTCTGATATTAACCGGGTCAACGCCCATTCTTCTCAAATACGCAGCCGCTTCAAATGTTCTGACACCGGTTTTAAAAGTAAATCCTTTAGTATCAAGGAAGATTCCGGCATACAGCGCCTCAGCTTCCTTTAAACCAATTTTAGGATTATCCTGAATATACTGTAGAATTTCTGTTACCATTTCACATGCTGAAGACGCATACGGCTCATGATATGTAAGCACAGCATTGTCAATAAAATCTTCAGAACGGCGATGATGGTCAATAAGAACTATTGACTTTGAGGCTGACAAAACCTCTTCAAATTCAACCATGCTGCGCCTGTGCGTATCAACTACAATTACAAGTGTTTGCTTATCCATTAAGGTCAGCGCTTTATCACCTGTTATAATATTATTCATATATTTAGGATCATTAGTAAAATTATTCAAAAGCAATTTTGCGTTAGTATTGTTTTTTCTCATAACAATATAGGTGTCTACGCCGCGGCTTTTTATCGCCTGATAAAGTCCAATAGAAGCGCCTAAACAGTCCATATCACCATTTTTGTGACCCATTATCATAACGCATGAACACTGGTCGATGGCTTCACGCAAAGCATGTGCCATAACCCTCGCTTTAACCTTAGTGCTTTTTTCAACCTCCCGGCTTTTGGCTCCGTAAAACTTATAGGCGATTGGTGATTTTACAACTACCTGGTCTCCGCCTCTGCCGAGAGCCATCTCCAAAGCAAGATTAGCCATCTTATTGTTTTCATCTAAAGTTTCTCCGCCTCTGCCTGTTCCAATACTGAGAGTCACCGGAATTTTATTCTCAAGATTTATATTTCTAACGTCGTTTAATACATTATACTTTTCTTTTTCTATAATATCATTATATTCCTTATTATGAAAAAAGACTAGGAACTTTTCTCTTTCATATCTCCTGGATACACCATTGGCATTTGAAACCCATGCGTTAACACACCTCTCAATCTCTCCAAGCAAAGCTCCATGATTTGAATTCGGAGTCTCTTTAAGAACCTCGTCATAATTATCTATAACAACAAGACACTGAACGCACTGCTTATCGTCAAAATCCTGCTTTAATTCCATAAAATCTGTAATATCCACAAAATATAAGCCTGCCAATGTATCGGAAATCAAGTCTGAATGGACAGCTCTGCCATTTATTAAATATGTTCTTCCATTAAATTCAAATTCATCTACTACATTTACCTGACTCTCAAGATATCTGTTTATGGAAAGATTATTGAATAAATCCTGAATATACTCTCCATAATGCGACTCTCTGCCAATCATATCAAGAAAATTATCATTACTCCATTTTATTTCTCCCTCTGAGTTTATAACTACCATAGGATGAACAAATGTTTTGACCGCCGTCTGTGTGACTGCGTCAACACAAAAAGAGTAACTTTGCATATAATGATAAAACCGTTTCTTCCTGGATTTTAAAGTTACGACTCCATACACAAGCAGCGCAATAGAAAATAAAATTTCCACAAATCCAAAGGCTGACATATCATTTCCAGGTTTATTATTGAATAATATAGTAAATAAACCAAAGAGGAAAACAACAATACAGCTGACAACAGTGTTAAAAAAACCGGATCTGATTTCAGAAATAGTATAATCTTTTGACTTATTAACTTTCACTGTCATCACCAGCCTTTTTCAACATTCTAATATCTATGTTTGCATCAAGCATACCCGCAAACATTAAAATATAGAAAATTATTGAGATAAAGAAATATCCCAAAATAAGAATCAGCAAATATATCCCAAACCTTGAATAACCGCTTCTGAACTTTTTCCGCAAAGAAAAATCCACCAGCGATAAACCGTCAATAACAAGGACAAATGATAAAACCGCAACAACGTTTTTTAGAGCTAATGTATATATCGAACTGTCATTTGACATAAATGACACAATCATTAAAAGAACAGTCACTACGCTCAAACTCTTAGGAACTTTTATCATATAGAACCTAACATACTCGTAATTCTTCACTCTAAATCTTTTCATAAAAAAAATACAAAGAGAAGTTATAATATAACCCATTACTGAAGCTGCAACCACAAGTATTGTTGGAAAATAAGTTAATATTATTTCTTTAGTTTGTTTTAACGCCTCGCTGACTATATTTCCCATATCTGCAGAATTTTCAACAGATGAAATATACGTGTTCATAGCGCCCTGAACGGAATTAATCGTCTCGTCAAGCATTCCGGCAATTCCGTTTTCTCCGCCTGCCATAACGTTAAGAATCATGACATCTAAGACAAGACCAAATAAAACAGCAGCTATGCCGGACGCCAGCGTCACATAGTATCTGCAGTTATGCGACATACAATAACCGATTACTAATCCCGGAAGCAAAGTAATCAGTCCTGATAACGGACCTGAAATTATATCACCGGTCACAATAAAAATAAGCAGCAATGACGCAATAAATGAAGCGGCAGATATATATACGCCTTGCCGTATCATCAAATATGCGAGAGGTATACCGCAGACAAACATTGCCAGCGTTCTGAAAACAGGAACATAAATCCCCATAAACATCAATAAAACAGTGAGCGCAGCAACTATTGCCCCCTCACAAACCGCTCTTGCGGTAACTTTTTTCATATTCAGACCTTCTTGTAATTAAAGATTGTATAAAACAAATATATCAAAGAGACTTAAGAAGTTTAGACAAATCTCCATAACGTCTCTCAATAAAATGTTCACTATCAATCTCAGATTTTAGTTTCTGCTTCATAACGTCATTTATATCATCAAAATCAACACCCAATCTAAACGCCAATACATATGCGACGTTTAAAAGGCATGCAGTATCCTCGGTGAGATTTGTAAGAGTTTCACAATCTGTCTCCGCTGAAATATCACCAAATAAATCTGTTACTTTTTGAAGAAGCTCTACTTTAAGCAATTCTACTGTTTTAATATTATTCGCTATATCAATTTCCAAACCAATCACCCTCATTTGACTACAAAAATAACAATGTAACTTATTTTACCAAACTTTTGCCCTTATTTCAAGTACTTTTCAAAATAAATATGTGACAAAAAGAAATTAGCACGCATAGTATGATTGTAGAAAAGGGTGATAATATGAGTGAAAATAGTGAATATCAAATTTTTCCACTAAATAAACTGGTTCCGGGCGAGACAGCTATAATAGTAAAAATTGATTCTGAAATAAAAGAACATAAAAACCATCTAATCAATTTAGGCTTTATGCCCGGTGAAAAAATAACTCCGGTTTTTAAGTCCCCGCTGGGAGATCCGATTGCATATATCATTGGCAGAAGTATTCGCATTGCTCTTCGTGAGAGGGAGGCAAAAAAAATATTTGTGACAGGAGATTTATATGAAACTGAAATGGTTTAAATCCGGAAACGGAGAAAAAAATGCGGCTAAGCTTACTCTTTACCTTCTAGGCAATCCTAACGTAGGAAAAAGCACAGTTTTTAACGCTTTGACCGGACTAAAACAGCACACAGGCAATTGGTCCGGGAAAACAGTAGACGCCGCATTCGGAAAATATACATATAACAATATCGAACACAAAATAATAGACCTGCCCGGAACACATGCTGTCAACTCCTGTTTTTCAGAAGAAGAAGTTACAGGAACAGAAATTATGCTGGGCTCAAAAGATTCACAGGAATCAGTCTGCCGCTCAACCACTATTATAATCGGAGACGGAACCAGTCTTGAAAGAAGTATCGGGCTTGCTCTGGATTATTTAGAAAAGTGCGGAAACAACGCTATATTTTGTGTAAATCTTTGTGATATTGCGAAAAAAAAGGGTATAGAAATAAATTTTGAAAAACTTCAGAAAACACTTGGAATTCCCGTTATCGGGATATCTGCTAAGAAAAAATCTGACATCAATTCACTAAAAACATTAATAGATGATTTTATGCTGAATCCAAAAAATATTAAAATAAAATCCGGGTTAGACGGAGACGCCGTTAACTTCAAAAATGACTGTTCTTCTTCAATCTCCGGACGTATGCAAACAGCAAAAAAGATTATGAATGAGTGTGTTAAATATACAAAAGACCAAAATGAAAAAAACTTTGAATATAAATTCGATAAAATTCTGACCTCAAAAAGATACGGTATACCAATAATGATTCTGTGTCTTGGATTCATTTTATGGCTAACAATATGCGGAGCAAATTATCCATCGGACCTTTTAGCAAAACTATTTGGGTTTTTAAAACCATATGTTGAGGGCTTTTTTGTTTATTTACACTTCCCCCAATTCCTGATTGGAATTTTGTGTGACGGTGTATACGAAACTGTAACTTGGATAATCGCGGTTATGTTGCCTCCGATGGCAATTTTCTTTCCTCTTTTTACATTGCTGGAAGATTTCGGATTTCTGCCGCGTATTGCTTTTAATCTTGACAAATGCTATGCACGAACTAACATGAGCGGGAAACAATGCCTTACACAATGCATGGGGCTTGGATGCAACTGTGTCGGAGTTGTAGGCGCTCGTATAATGCCAAACGAAACTCAGAGAACTGTGGCAATACTAACAAACAGTCTTATGCCATGCAATGGTCGCTTCGCTCTGTTGATTGCAATGTCAACCATTTTTATCGGCGGCTCCATGGCCGTTCAGGTATCCGGAGTAATACCTATGCTATGCGTTTTGTTTCTTATTTGTCTTTCGGTTGTTGTTACCTGGTGCGTTTCATATTGTCTTACAAAAACAATATACAAAAATGACAATGAAATTTTTGCACTGGAGCTTCCGGAATACCGCAAACCGGAAATTGCAAAGACGCTGATAATCTCGCTTGTAAACCGAACTGCCAAAATTGTCGGCAGAGCTTTATTGGTATCAGCTCCGACAGGCGCACTGGTCTGGCTTATGGCAAATATACAAATTGACGGCATAACATTACTCAGCTACGCTTCAAACGCCCTTGACCCATTCGGAAGATTTTTAGGAGTTGACGGCTTCATAATATTGGCTTTTATACTGTCTCTGCCTGCAAACGAAATAACTCTGCCTATACTTGTTATGGGATATTTAGCGACAGGTTCAATGACAGAAATAAGCGATATGGAAACCTTAAAAAATATTCTTACCGCAAACGGCTGGACAATTGTTACCGCAATTAATATGATGCTTCTTACATTATATCATTCACCATGTATAACAACACTGCTCACAATATATAGTGAAACCAAAAGTATAAAAACCGTTGCCTTATCAATAGTGATTCCATGCGTCGTAGGTATTCTGCTGTGTCTTTTAGTAAAATACGGATTCGCCATAATAAGCCTTTTTATGTAAATTCTATGATAAAAATTACCGAAATAAAACAAAGTTAGCCTATTCATTAGTGTAAAATGTAAAAAATTGCTTTCCAAACATTGACAGAAGAAATTCGTTAGGGTATACTCTTTATAGAAAAGATTTATATTCAAAGGATAGGTGATTTTAAATGACTTTTGACCAGGCAGTTGAAAAGGTTCAAGGCATTATGAAAGACGCAAATGTAAATGATATGGACAGCGTTGCTATTCAGATTCATTTTACTAATAAGGACTGCGAGGGAACAATGTACATTTCTACAAAAAACGGTCAGCTTGACGTTCAAGGCTACGACTATAAAGACTGCGACGCCGCAATAGAATTAATGTATGGCGACCTTACAAAGATTTTAACCGGCAGACTCAATGCTGCTACAGCTATTGAAAAAGGAACTGTTACTGTTACAGGAAATGCTGACGCTCTTTCAGCTATATCTTCATGTGCTAAAAAGCCTGCAGTTAAGAAAGCCGCTGCTAAGAAAACAACTGCTAAAAAGGCTGCATCTACTGAACCGGCTGCTAAAAAAGCAACTGTATCTGCCGCAAAACCGGCTGCAGCAAAAACAACCTCAAAGACTACAGCAAAAAAGACGACTAAATAGATTATTACTTAAAATAAAGACCATCCTGCGGCGAACTTATTGTTCGTTATCACAGGGTGGTCTTTTTAATCAGCAATAGCTAATCATCAGTTTAAATGTCTCAATTATTTTTCAGCTTTATTAATCTTACGCTTTCACTTAAAGAAGTAAAATCCTTAGATTTAGAATTGTTTGCACAGGTGCTTTGGATTTCTTGAACTTCATCACAGTCGTATTCTGAAATAATCAAAGCAATATCCCTTTTCATCTTATCAATTCTGCTCATTGTTCCGTTTCTTAAATCATTGGATTCACGCTTAACTTCTTCAATATTACCAACGCTCTTATTAACAAAACTTCTTACAACAGCTGAATTCATTACCGACACTCCTAACCTGACTAACCTTAAATATTAACAGTTAATAAATACAATATCAATCTTCAGAAATCATTCAGAAAACCTTTTGTAACACTTTTGTAATATTATAGCAGGTTATGGAGTAAATGTCAATAACTTTTTTACACTTTTTTCTGCAAACTTTTGACAGAATACTTCTTTTCAAATATCTTCTATATATTCTTGCCGGAGATAGCCTTTCTTTCAGCATCTATCTCATGAATCAACTTTATAAAACTCCAGCGGCGGTTTGTATCTGTAAGCATAGCCTTAGCAGATATACTTATTTTATTTTTCTTCATAAAATTCAACACCTTATCAAGATCGCTTTTACTTAAACCGCATAATATCATAAACTCAAAATCAATATCATTTGAATATAGAACTGCCGGCTCTTTCTCATTTGCATATTCCTCAGGCCAGGCAATATATTCAACTTTGTCTCCAAGAGAACCGTTATCAACTAACTTAACCTTTATACCCATTAGTCCCAATACAGGTTTCATTCTGTTATATTTTTCTTCTTTAACATTATACAATAGAATTATTGGTTTCAAATTTATCACTTCCTCTAAAAATATTTTTATTAAACAAAAAGGGTATCAAAAAGATACCCTTTTATTTTTTAACCCGGAGGCCACTGCAGAGAACGGCCTGCTAAAACATGAAAATGCAAATGCCCAACCGTTTGTCCTCCATCTTCGCCGCAGTTATTGACTATTCTATACCCTGCTTTATCAAAGCCCTTTTCCTTTGCAACTTTTGAGATTGCAGTAAAAATCTTGCCGATAATTTCAGCGTTATTATCATCAAGCTCATTAGCGGAACCAATATGCTGTTTCGGTATAAAAATTATATGCGTCGGAGCTTTTGGGTCAATATCTAAAAATGAATACACATATTCGTCTTCATAAACCTTATTTGACGGCACGTCCCCCGCCGCTATTTTACAAAACAAACAATCATCCATAATTATCTGTCCTCACTTTCATAAATAAATATATTATTTATTTTTCTCCTGATGTTTTTTCAGGATATCAGAAACATTTTTCATAACTTCCTCTGTTTTTTCCGGCTTCTTGCCGCCAGCCTGAGCACTGTCCGGCTTTCCGCCGCCTCCGCCGCCTAATTGTTTAGCAATTTCAGAAATCACCGCACCCGCATTAGCGCCCTTATCTATCGCTTCTTTTGAAGCCATAGAAATAAGATTAACTTTCTCGCCAATCTTGGAAGCAAGAACTACAAAAGCGTTAGGGATTTTATTCTTAATATTATCACCTATTTCACGCATTGTGTTCATATCAATATTATCGTCAAGAATTTTTGTTACTACCTTAACTCCGCCTATATCCTCAGTATTTCCTAAAATATCATCAACGCTGTTTTTAGCAAGCTTGCTCTTTAAGCTGTCTATCTCATGTCTTGCATCCTTAAGTTCCGCAACTATGCCTTCAGCCCTGTTAAGCAGATCTGACGGGTTAGTTTTCAAAACGCTGGAAACATCATCAATAAGCTTACTCTTCTCACGCATCTGAAGAATAACATTATAGCCTGTCACTCCCTCAATACGTCTGACGCCGGCTGAAACTCCGGTTTCGCTGAGTATTTTCATTAGCCCGAGCTTTCCAGTATTTTCTACATGACAGCCGCCGCACAATTCAGTGCTGAAATCACCCATTTTTACCACACGAACCCTGCTGCCATACTTCTCACTAAACAGCGCCATAGCCCCCATCGACTTAGCTGTGGCAACATCCTCCTCAAAACATTCAACAGGAATAGCTTCCATTATCTTTTTATTAACTAACATTCCCACTTTTAGTATCTCGTCCTCAGTCAAAGGCTGATAATGTGAAAAATCGAATCTAAACCTATATTCATCAACGTATGAGCCTGCCTGTGCGACATGTTTTCCCAGCACTTCTCTGAGCGCCGCCTGAACAAGATGAACAGCAGAATGGTTTCTCTTTATGGACTGACGTCTCTCTTTATCTACAAGCGTCGTAACTTTATCACCAATTTTAACAACGCCGTTTTCTACCTTACATATATGAAGGAATTTTCCGTTACTCTTTTTGGTGTCAATAACTTTAAGAGACGAGTCATCGCTTTCAATTATTCCGGTATCGCCGACCTGACCGCCGCTTTCAGCATAAAAAGTAGATCTATCCAAAACTAAAGTAACTTCTTCTCCTGCCTCGGCTTCTTCTACTCTTTCAGAACCCTTTGCGATTGCCAAAACATTTGAAGTGCCTTTCAGTTTCGCATACCCATCAAAAACAGTAGAGCCTTCGACATCTATAAATATATCATTTTCCCATGCCGCATCATCCATATTTCCGCGGGCAACTTTTGACTTTGTCCTCTGCTCGTTGAGCAAATCATCAAACAGTTTTGTTGCAACAACAAATCCATTTTCACCCATGATTTCTTTTGTTAAATCTATAGGGAATCCATAAGTATCATATAACTTAAACGCCTTTTCGCCGTCAAGTTCCTTAGTTCCGCTCTGTTTCATCTCTTCCATATATTGATTGAGTATAAGTATTCCCTGGTCGATAGTCTCATCAAATCTTGCCTCCTCGCTCTTTATAACACTTTCTATATAAGCGAAGTTCTGGTCAAGTTCGGGATAAGCGGTCATAGACTCATCAGCAACAACACGAGCAAGTTTGTATAAAAACATTTCGTTTATACCCAACATTTTTCCATGACGGGCAGCGCGTCTCAGCAACCTGCGAAGAACGTAACCCCTGCCTTCATTGGACGGCAAAACTCCGTCAGCTGTCATAAACACAGTGCTTCTTATATGGTCGGTTATAACCCTTAAAGAAGTATCAATCTGATTGTCCTCACCATACTTAACACCGGCAATCTCGGCTGCTGCATCAAGAACTTTTCTAATTGTGTCAACCTCAAAAATTGAAGTTGTCCCCTGCATAATACAAGCTATTCTCTCAAGACCCATTCCGGTATCAATATTAGGGTGATCTAATTTATTATATGTTCCATTCTCGTCTTTATCAAACTGAGTAAACACCAAATTCCAGAACTCCACAAATCTGTCACAATCACAGCCTACTGCACAATCAGGACTGCCGCAGCCATACTCTTCGCCCCTGTCATAATAAAGCTCTGAACATGGACCGCATGGACCTGTGCCGATTTCCCAGAAGTTGTCATCTTTACCTAAATACACTATTCTATCTTTTGAAACGCCAACGTGGTTTGTCCAAATATCAGCAGCCTCGTAATCATCATTATAAACACTGACCCAAATTCTGTCTTTTGGCATTTCCAAAACTTCAGTAGCAAACTCCCACGCCCACTTTGTGGCGTCCATCTTAAAATAATCACCGAAAGAGAAGTTGCCCAGCATTTCGAAAAACGTGCCGTGTCTCGCAGTTTGACCAACCTGTTCAATATCAGGAGTTCTGATACATTTTTGGCACGTGGTCACTCTTTTTGCCGGCGGAACTTCCTTACCGGTGAAGTATGGTTTAAGCGGCGCCATACCGGCATTTATCAAAAGCAAACTTGAATCATTCTGCGGAACCAACGGAAATGACGGCAGCCTTAAATGACCCTTGCTTTCAAAAAAAGAAAGGAACTTTTCTCTAATTTCATTTAATCCTAATTTCTGCATCTCAATACCTCTTTATTAATTTTATTTCATTAACTATATATTATATCAATATTATTTATTCTCGTCAATAGTTTTACATAGATACTTATATATTTCCTCAGCATGGTCTTTCAAAATACTTTTTGCTTTATTTGCTTCTGATCGGTGCCCAACATCAATTTTTAACTCTAAAATCGGAGTTCCAGCGTCCAAAATTGTCATAGACGCCATATATCTGTTTCTCGAAACAGGCAATATATCAGTTAATATAGCGTTAGGATTTGTCTTTTCATCAAACCCTTCCTTATCAGCCAGACTTTTAATGTTTTCTCTTATGCTGAGCGGAACTCTTTCATAAAAAAACTCGTTGGCTGATTCGCCTTTTTGGGTTAGTTTGACGCATTCTTCATTTCTATAATAAAGTCTTTCAATAAACTCGTCTTCAATAAGCTCACTCAACAGGATCGTTAAATCAAAATAGCTCATAACCTCTTCATCCCAGGTAAGCAATTCAGCAAATCTTTCAATTGAAAGCGGATATTTATATACATTGAGAGTATATAAAATCGCAAACTTCATCTCATCATTTTCCAAAAACATATTTACCTCTCCAAAACTTATTTTTCATATTCAGTATATGGCTTTTTATGTTTAAAATAAATTCCAACGAGTCCCAAACCGGCATGAGCCGTTATAACCGGACCAACTTTACTATATATAAAACCTTTTGGGTTCACCTTATCCCTGAGCATCTTTTCCAAAATCTCAACTTTTTCAGGCGCGTCAGTATCAAGAATTATAATTTCATTTTCTTCCGGGTTTTCCATTCTTTCCTCTGCATATCCAACTAAAACAGACATCGCCTTTTTAAGCCCTCTAACTTTTTTATACGCCTCAACAAGTCCATCGTTTATCATAAGAATTGGTTTTATATCGAGCAGCGAACTTATCGCCATAGTGGTTGCCTTGATTCTTCCGCCCTTTTTTAAAAACGTTAAGTCATCTACAATAAAGTAAGCCGTGTCACGCTTAAACGATTCATTAAGAAAATCTATAACCTCGCTTAGCGAGGCGCCTTTCTCCGCTAGTTTTGCAGCTTCAATAACAGGGTATCCTATAGCCATAGCGAACATACCGGAATCAATAACAGTAATGTCAAACCCCTCTTCTTTTTTAAGCTGCTCTGCAACCATATTAGCTGTATTATTTATTCCGCTTCCTCTGGCAGATATAGAAACATATATAATTTGATGTTCCTTTCCAATACGTCTGAAAGCAGTTTCAACATCATATGGTGACATCTGACTGGTTGAAGGTATTTCATCACAGGCTTTGACCTTATCATAAAACTCTTTGATATCCATATCTTTATCTGCAACTATACCCTCGCCGTCCATATTAACCATAAACGGCAAAACTTCTATACCGTAGTGCTCCGCCGTTTCTTTTTCAATATCGGCGGCACGGTCAACCATAAATTTAATCATAACTTTCTCCTTATTTCTAATATTGAGTTAAATGACCCTGACCCTGCAATCCTTCAAAATCAAACTGACGCAGAACTTCATATGCTATAATCGCAACAGAATTTGACAGATTCAAAGAACGCATGTTTTCCAGCATAGGTATTCTTATGCAATCGCCATAATTATCATGCAGCAGCTTTTCCGGCAATCCTTTTGTCTCTTTGCCGAACACAAGGAATATTTCTTCTCCATTGCTGCTCTCAGCTTTATAATCTATATCTGAATACACATTTTCAGACTTTGTTGAGCAATAAAAAAATCTGCCGTCAGGATATTTTTTTCTCACTTCATCAAAGCTTTGATACTCATGCAAGTCAAGATCTGACCAATAATCAAGCCCTGCTCTTCTGACCTGCTTTTCACTGATATCGAATCCTAAAGGATGAACCAAATGAAGCGCCGCTCCGATAACACTGCATGTCCTGGAAATATTACCGGTATTTGACGGTATTTCAGGTTCAACAAGAACTATATTTAACTTCAATGTTTCACATCTCCTCTATTTCTTTCTGCTTCTTTTTTGGCAGAGTTTTCAACACTGTGTCATACGAACTGTCTATCATTTCCATAACCAACTGTTCAGTTACAGCATCAATTTTATTCAACAGCAATGAATTCCAATGCACCTTATTCATATAGTAACCCGGAATTATAATTCCGCTGTATATGCGTCTTAATGTTTCTCCGTATTCAGGCGGAAGTTTCAAGGTGAATACCGGTTCCCCCTTCATTTCCCCCAGCATAGCATACATTTTATCCCCAATCTGGAAACGGACAGCATCCCATTCTTCTTTATAATCTTTTGCTGTCCCGTTCTTTGAAAGGCAATATTCTTCAATCCAATTAAAATTCATATATACACCTCCCGGTAAATTCAAAAATAAACTTATGCCCAAAACTTCCTGTCTAAGGAACGGTATTGAATTGCTTCAGCAATATGTTTCGGTTCAATATCACGGCTTTCATCAATATCTGCAATTGTCCGCGCCACCTTTAAAATTCTGTTATGCGCTCTTGCGCTCAAACCCAAACTTTCAAAAGCATTTTTTAGCAGACCGTTTGCTTCCTCTCCCAAAACACAATATTTCTCAATCAATCCAGGAGTAAGCTGACTATTAGAATAAATTCCCGTGCCGTTATATCTCTCAAGCTGAATTTTTCTTGCCTTATTCACGCGCTTTTTTATTGAGGCAGATGGTTCAGGCTTATCCTTATTTTCTAAATCCTTATAGTCCACAGCCGGAACCTCAATATGCAAATCAATTCTATCCAAAAGCGGTCCGCTCACCTTATTCAGATACGCATTTATCTTTTTTGACGTACAAGTACAGTCGTGTTTTTTATCTCCATAAAATCCACAAGGACACGGGTTCATAGAAGCAACCATCATAACATTGCATGGATACGAATACGTCCCATGCACTCTGGTTATAGTCACCATTCCGTCCTCAAGCGGCTGGCGCATAACTTCAAGAGCGTCTTTCTTAAACTCAGGCAATTCATCTAAAAATAAAACCCCATTGTGCGACAAACTTATTTCACCCGGTTTTGGATTTGTACCTCCGCCGGAAAGCCCAACCGCTGAAATCGTATGATGCGGACTTCTAAACGGCCTGTTTAGAATCATAGGCACATCTTTTGGCAAAATTCCTGCTATACTATGTATTTTTGTAGCTTCCAGCGCCTCGTCAAACGTCATATCCGGAAGAATTGACGGAAGCCTTTGGGCAAGCATAGTTTTTCCTGAACCCGGAGGACCAATCAACAGTAAGTTATGTCCTCCTGCCGCTGCTACTTCCAGCGCTCGTTTTACGTTTTCCTGCCCTTTAACTTCTGAAAAATCCAAAGCACACCGTGCTGCCTGAGAAAACATCTCATTCACATCTACAGAAACCGGTTTTAAAACTTCATTACCGACAAGATGGTCAATAAGTTCCTGTAAATTCTTAACTCCATAAATTTCCGCTCCTTCGACTACGGCAGCTTCTTCCGCATTCTCAAACGGAACAAATATCTTTTTTATACCGGACTGATAAGCCTTAATAACCATAGGCAAAACCCCGGTTATACGCCGAACACTGCCGTCAAGAGATAATTCTCCCATAAAAGCACACAGATCAGATTCATCAATAAATAGCTGCTCGGACGCTGTTAGCAGCCCGATTGCTATAGGAAGGTCTAGATATGCCCCTTCCTTTTTCACATCAGCCGGAGCCAGGTTTATAACAATCCTCTTTCCGGGAATCACAAACCCAAAACTGCCTAATGCACTTCTTATACGCTCCTTAGATTCACGAACAGAAGTATCAGGCAGACCGACTATTTCCCAAGACGGAAAACCGCCGCTTACATTAGTTTCAACACTTATAATATAGCCGTCTATCCCTCGAAGACCACAGCTGTTTATTTTTGTTATCAAAAACCGCACCGCCTTTTTATAATAACTCCGCAATACTTAAAATTATATCTCAACATACCTCTTATCATAGTCAACCCTAGAAAAATATGTTGAAAGCACCGGCTCAAACAAAACACCTTCTCTAACCTTAATTTCAGGATGTTTTATTGTTTCCTGTATAGCTTTATATACAAAACCTGCCGCTATATTGGCGGCTTCAGTAATATCACTGCCTTTGAGCAATGTTCCGGTCAAAACAGATGTATATACGTCTCCTGTGCCATGAAAAGGCCTGTTTACAAATCCGCAGTCAACCTTATAATACTTATCGTTTTCACTGTCATACACTGCAACGCACATAGAATTTTCCGAATCCATAACGCTGGTTATAACCACATCTTTAGCGCCAAGCTCAGCCAAACGTTTTAGATAGCTCTTTATTTTTGCATTATTTACCGGTCCATCGGGATATTTTTCCCCAATAAGCAGACACGCTTCGGTAACATTGGGAGTAATTATATCGGCTATACTGCATAAATCCTGCATCCCTGCGAGCATTCCGTTTACCTTTTCTGAATAAAAATCCTCTTTAACAAGATTATTATCCCCCATAACCGGGTCAACCACAATCAAAGCACCGTCTTCTTTTGATTTTATCATAAAGTCCTTCAAAATATCCAGCTGTCTCGGGCTTCCCATGTAACCACTGTAAACAGCGTCAAATTTTATACCTAAGTTATACCAATGGTCAATAACAGCCTGCATTTGGTCAGTGAGATCACAAAACGTATAGTCGGTAAACTCATATGTATGCGTGGATAAAACTGCTGTCGGAAGAGGACAGACCTCTATTCCCATAGCGGACATTATAGGTATCACCTCAGTTAAAGAAACCTTTCCAAAACCGGATAAGTCATGAACAGCACACGCCCTCGGTATTATATTTTTTCTCTCTGTATCTTTTATATCTTTTTTCATCAAATTTCACCAATCCATTTTTAAACTTGAAGCAGTTTTAACTCTTCATCAGTTAACTCACGAATTTCACCCGGAGCCAGTTTATCATCTAAAGTAAGCTTATTCATTTCCACTCTTTTAAGCTCAAGAACCCTTCGGCCAATAGCTCCGAACATTCGTTTAACCTGATGATATTTTCCCTCATAAATAGTAATATAAAACGCCTCATTTTCGACGTCAAATGTGACTATTGCCGGCTTGCATTTATATCCGTCTTCCAAAATTATACCATTTCTGATTTTTTCTAACTCATCATCCTTTGGAACTGCGTCCAATTTAGCACGATATTTTTTTGAAATATGATTTTTAGGACTGAGAAGTTTGTGAGACAGTTCTCCATCGTTTGTTAATATACAAAGACCTTCAGTATCAATATCAAGTCTGCCAACCGGAAAAAGTTCAAAACGCAAAAAATTTTCAGGCACAAGGTCTATTACTGTCGGATTATCTCTGTCAACAGTAGCTGACACATATCCTTTGGGTTTATTAAGCATTAAGTAAATAAATTTTTTGTATTTCTGAAGTTTACCATCAAAATACACTTCGGATTTTTCAGGGTCTATACTGAGCTCAGGTCTCGGATTATCAGTACCTATGACCTCAACTCTGCCATTTTTTATAAACTTTTTAACGTCTGTTCTTGAACCGAGTCCCATAGCTGATGACAGAAATTTATCAAGTCTCATTCTCTACCCTCTTTTTATTATTAAAATATATAAAAATTTCATAATTCTCAAAAACATTAATATAATGTAAAGACCAACAAAACAATATCAGGAGGCAGTTATGAAAAAGCAGCTCAAAAAATACAAATATAAAATAATTTTTATACTGGCCGCTATAATCGTAATAACAGTGGTTTTCGCACTGTTTTCGGTTGACAATATAACTAACTCCAAAAATATTGAATACATAAGCTCTTTCGGCTGGGTAACAGAAACTTCTCCAAAAGATATATCACATCTCACCATACCGGAAGAATTGAACGCGCTGTACAAAACATACTCAGATACTGCGTCTGTTGACGGCAGCAGCCTTTCGGAATACTGCGGAAAAAATGTTACCCGTTATTCATATAGGGTATTAAATCACAAGCTCTCCAGCACCGGAAGAATACGCGCTGATGTTTTTGTGTATAAATCTCAAATAATTGCTGCGGATATAACAGACCTATCCAAAAACGGAAAGACTATTTCTATATCCGACACCACAGACTTAAACAAATAGCATTAGTCCTAAAAATACCCAACATAGATAATATTATATCATAACTAAACTTCACATGCAAGAAAAAGGCTGATTATTTTCAGTTTATAACAAAATAAAGTATTCGGCTATCTGTGATATAGTAGATTCCAATTAATTTTTCCATATTATAAAATTCAGCATATAAAATTTATTAATGTTAACCGTCTTAAATAACAAATTCATAAAAAATATTTAAAATATTTACAATTTACTATTGCTATTTGTCTAATTATATTATATAATATCTACATAAGAAGTATTAATATAAAATATTTCTTAGTTTATATTACACAATTGACTGGAGGTAGTATTATGACTTACAACATTATTACTAAAAAATTTAATCTAGCGGATTCCAGCAAAGAAAAAATTTTGGATAAGGTTAGAAAGCTGGACAAGTTTTTTGACGATGACTCAAATGAATGCAAAATTATTGTTTCAGAAATAAGAGACGATATAGCTGTTGAAATTACATTCAAATATAAAGGCTTCTTAATTCGAGCTGAGGATCAAAACCATGATATGCTCACTGCTGTAGACAACTGTCTGGCAGCAATAGACCGTCAAATCAGAAAAAATAAAACAAAGCTTTCAAAACGCCTGCGTGACAGCGGATTTGACGATTATATCGCTCTTGAAGGTCAGCCTGAAAAGGTTGAAGAAGAAACTGAATTCAAAATTATAAAGAGAAAGAGTTTTTCTGCAAAACCAATGATGGTTGAAGAAGCTATTCTTCAGATGAATATGCTCGGCCACACATTCTTTATCTTTACAAATCCGGATACTATGTCTCCGAATATTGTGTATAAAAGAAAAGACGGAAACTATGCTCTAATAGAAATGGATGAATAATCATCATATAATTGCCCGGTCTTGATTCAAAGACCGGGCAATTATTTTACAAAATTATTATCATCAAATTATTATCTTCACTTATTATGAAAAAAGTTTTTATATGAAAACTTTTTTGAGTTTATTAATAAAAGTAATTATATTCACTACAAAATAAATAGCAAAAAATTTATAGAAAGACAAGAAAGTAATATTATCCGCTTACAACTTACATTTTTACGTAGAATTATGCCTCTTTTACATTACAGTCTTTTTTCTCTATTGTATATATTTATTGTTATTTACTCCTTTATATCTTGAACTATTCTATTAATATTGTTATAATTTTTGATATAAATTACTGACATATTGTGATTTATGTCAAAACTTAGGGGGTCATTATGAAAAGTTTTATCAAAAAACAGACGTTGCTGTTTGTATTATCAACGGTCACAGTATTATTTTTCTGTATGTCAGCTGTAAGCGCTCTTCCGCCCGACTCTGTTTACAACATTTCTGACATGTCAACGGGCACTGTCTCTCAAGATACGCAAATCGGTGATTTTTCTATTATTGCCGCTACAGACGGAAATACTGCTATTGCTGTTGACGGAAATAAAAAAACATCAACAACTACCGGAATCAAATATACAAAAAGATTAAAACTAAACGGAACCGGAAATCAAACCAACAGAGCTATAAAATTTACAGCTTCTGAGCCTGCAACATTTATGATAGAGGCAGCGAGCGCTAACTCTTCAGCTGTCAGAACAGGCGTTTTGGTAAACTCAGCCGGAGAAACAGTCGCCTCAGGCGAATTTGCGTCGGGTCTTACCTATAAAAAAATGACTATACCCGAAGCCGGAGATTACTGGTTTTATTCTACAGACAGCGGTATAAATGTATACTATTTAAAACTTACATATGAAGTTCAGCCGCCCGACCCAGTCTATGATTTTGAAGATCTGAACGGCGTTGTGCTTGAACCTATGAACACTATTTACACTGCACCTAAAGCAAGTGCCGAGGGAAAAGGAACTCAAGACGAACCAATGAGCATAGCTTCCGCCATATTAAACATTGCTCCGGGAGGTACTATTTATTGCAGCGGCGAGTATCAATTTGACAACTGTTTGGTAATCGGAGCAGACAACAGCGGTCAGGACGGCAAAGAAAAACGCATAGAATGCTCAGATGATACATTATTTAATTTTTCAGGAGAACCGTACTCTAACGACGTTGGAACGAATGCTCGAGGAGTACAGATTAACGGCAGCTACTGGTACATTAAAGGTCTTGAAGCCTATCAGGCAGCAGATAACGGCTTCTTTATTGCAGGAAAACATAATACATTGGAATTATGTGTAGCAAATGGTAACCGCGACACAGGAATCCAGATTTCACGACGGGCTTCAACTGTAACTAATTTTAATGACTGGCCCAGCGATAATCTGATATTAAACTGTACTTCTTTTGACAGTTTTGACCCTGCAACCGGAGAGAATGCTGACGGATTTGCCGCAAAACTCACCTGCGGCAATAACAACGTCTTTGACGGATGTATTGCATATAATAACTGTGATGACGGATGGGATTGTTTTACTAAAACTGCAACAGGACCAATAGGTTCATTAGTAATGAGAAATTGCGTGGCATTCAGAAGCGGTCAGACAACTGACGGAAAGTTCACAGAAAATTGCGATGGGAACGGTTTTAAAATGGGCGGCACGAAAATCGCTGTTGCGCATTCTCTTTATAACTGTATTGCTTTCGAAAATGCCAACCATGGATTTACAGATAATTCAAACCCGGGACCTATTACATTAACAAACTGTACTTCATACAATAACGCACTTAAAGGCGGAACAAACAAAAGCAATTTTGATTTTGCAAGACTGCCGGAATCAAATAACAGCCTCACAAATTGTTTATCCTATGCGCCGCAGCAAATTTGTTCAGATAAGTTTATTGGAAGTATGAAAAACTCTGTTTTTTATAACAAAGATAAAAAAATATACTATTTTTATGAAGATATGCCTTACACCAATTGGAATAGCAAGGAAGGTACTATTCTTCCTTCTGACACAATGGAAACCGTAAGCAACTCTACGTTTGTCTCTGTGGAAGTTCCGGAATTAGGGGCTAATGTACATAAGTTATGGAGAAATCCTGACGGAAGTATAAATATGGGTAACTTTTTAAAAGTTGCTGATGGAACTACATACAAAGAAAAACAAATAGGCGCTGACCTTTCAGGCGACCCTACAATCTTGCCAACACCCGATCCGACTTCCTCACCCACTCCATCTGCACAGCCTGATGTTACAGCTTCCCCTGCTCCATCTTCTGAGCCTAAGCCTGAATATAAACTTCTTGCAGCGGTTAATGATGCTGATATGAACACTATTGATGTTGAATTTGATAATAATACTTCAATTCAAGTTGAACCTTATATTGTAATTGCAGCTTACAAAATAGTTGAAGGCGAAGAAATATTATCCGATATATTTGACCAAAGTTATAATGTTGAAGCTAATAACTCCATTATATTTTCAAAGGCATTCTCGGATTCTGAATATGATATTATAAAAGTATTTGCGTGGCAGAATCCAAATTCTATGATTCCGTTTGACGCTTCGGTTAATATATACCCACAAACAGCACAAACCATAAACTAAATTTACACAGAATTAATATACAAAAATGGTACACAATTGAACCGACCCCAAAATGTTAGACTAGAAATCTAACGAATAGGAGGTCGGTTTAATATTGTGTACCCTTTTATTATACTAAAAAACTTTATTATCAAAATACTTAAATTTATTATATTAGTCTTTAGACTTTGACGCAACTTTCTTTAAAATGGTATCTATAAACTCATTTAGCTTAACTGAGCCTGTATCGCCTTCTTTTCTGTCTCGTACAGATACGGCGCCTTCTGCCTGCTCTTTTTCTCCGACAATAAGCATATACGGCACTTTTTCAAGCTGAGCCTCTCTTATTTTATAACCTATTTTTTCTTTTCTGGTGTCCACTTCAACTCTTATTCCTACCTTTTGAAGTTCTTCGCTGACGCTATTTGCATATTCCATATAGTGGTCTGAAATAGGCAGAACTTTAACCTGTATAGGAGCGAGCCATGTCGGCAGCGCGCCTGCATATTTCTCCAGCAGTAACGCTAAGGTTCTTTCATAACAGCCAATAGAAGTTCTGTGTATAACATAAGGATATTTTTTAGTACCGTCAGAATCAACATACTCCATACCAAATCTTTCAGCCAGCTGGAAGTCAATTTGAATAGTAATCAATGTGTCCTCTTTGCCATATACATTTTTTATCTGAATATCAAGCTTAGGTCCATAAAAAGCGGCTTCTCCATCCTCTTCAGTATAGTCGATACCCATGTCGTCCAGGATTACACGCATTCTGTCCTGAACTTCTTCCCATTGCTCCGGACTTCCTATATACTTTTCCCTATCATTTTCATCCCATTTTGAAAAACGGTAGCTAACATCGTCATCAAGACCTAATACTTCCAGCATATATTTCGCAAGGTCCAAACATCCGGAAAATTCATCCTCAAGCTGGTCAGGACGGCAAGCCAAATGCCCTTCTGATATTGTAAACTGGCGCACACGAATTAATCCGTGCATTTCACCGGAATCCTCATTTCTGAACAAAGTAGAAGTCTCATTATATCTCAAAGGCAGGTCACGGTAACTCCTCATATCAGCCAAATATGCCTGGAACTGGAAAGGACAGGTCATAGGACGAAGTGCAAAAACTTCTCCCTCTGCATCAGGGTCGCCTAAAACAAACATTCCATCACGGTAATGATCCCAATGCCCTGAAATTTTATAAAGGTCGCGCTTTGCCAAAAACGGAGTCTTAGTTAAAAGATATCCTCTCTTCTGTTCTTCGTCTTCTACAAATCTTTGCAAAAGCTGAAGAACCCTCGCACCTTTTGGAAGCATAATCGGCAGTCCCTGACCAATATAGTCAACCGTTCTAAAATAACCTAATTCTCTGCCGATTTTATTGTGGTCTCTCTTCTTGGCTTCCTCAAGTTTTTCTAAATAAGCATTAAGTTCGGACTGTTTCGGAAAAGCTGTTCCGTATATACGCGACAGCATTTTATTTTTTTCATTGCCGCGCCAATAAGCACCGGCCAAACTTTGCAGCTTAACGGCTTTAAGCTTACCGGTTGACATAAGATGAGGCCCTGCGCATAGATCAACAAAATCTCCTTGCTTATAAAAAGAAATAACCGCATCGTCAGGCAAATTCTCTATTAACTCAACCTTATACGGTTCATCCTTTTTTTTCATAAACTTTATCGCTTCATCTCTAGGCAGCTCAAATTTTTCAAGAGGGATATTTTCCTTAATTATTTTCTTCATCTCAGCCTCGATTTTTTCAAAATCTCCGGTTGTGATAGGAGTCTCAAATTCAAAGTCATAATAATATCCGTCTTCAATAGCTGGACCTATCGCCAGCTTTGTATTTGGATACAGCCTCTTTATAGCTTGAGCCAAAACATGCGAGGCGGTGTGACGGTACGCCTTTCTGCCATTTTCATCATTAAATGTCAGAAAACTGACCTCACAGTCGCTTTCGGGAACAAAGTTCATCTCTTTTGTTTCGCCGTTTACATCAGCGGCCAAACAGTTACGCGCCAATCCTTCGCTTATGCTTTTTGCCATATCAAGAAGGTTTGTCCCATTTTCATATTCTCTTATGTCTCCGCCTTTTAGAGTAACTTTTATCATTTTATATCATCCTTCCTTATCAAAATCATAAAATACTATTTTACAATCCCAAAAACACGCCTGAAACCAGTGCCACAAAAACACCCAAAACAGCACCGCCCAAAACTTCCAGCGGAGTGTGCCCTAAAAGCTCTTTTAGCTTTTCATCCTTCAATACCGGGTCTTTTTCTTCCCATGCTTCAACTATCATATTTATCATCTTTGCCTGCTCACCGGCAGCTCTTCTTATCCCCGACGCGTCATACATAACAATAAGCGCCAAAGCACAGCATACCACAAACAAAGCGGTGTCAAAGCCCTCAGACATACCAACGCAAGTAGCTAAACAAGCCACAATTGTCGAGTGGGACGACGGCATACCGCCCGGGCCGAAAAATCTGCCCCAATTAATCTTTTTATTTCGTATCCATTCGATTATTCCCTTGATAACGCAGGATAATAACCATGCAAACAAGACTATAAAGAAAATCCTGTTGCTGAAAAACTCCTCAAAATATCTCATATACACATCCACTTTCAAAATTAGGTTGGTTTATACAGGCAATAATCGAATTATTTTTCTCTTATAAGCAGAGATACAGCCAATTCTTTTAGGAACCAAGCCTTATCTCCAAAATATTCAAGAGCTGAGATAGAAACCTCAGTATGGCGTTTCAGAATGTCTTCGGCTTTTTCTAAGCCGAGCAAAGTAACAAATGTATTTTTTCCACTCTCTTTGTCGCTGCCAATCGGTTTTCCAAGAATATCCTCATTGCCTGTAACGTCTAGTATATCATCTTTTATTTGAAATGCCAACCCTAAATTTGAAGAAAATTGACTTATTTTATTAAATTCTTCATTCTCTATAACTCCGCCTATAATACAGCCTAAACTTGCTGCCGCTTCTATCAATGCCCCGGTCTTTTTCTTGTGCATTAAAATAAGCTCCTGAATATCAACGTCATCCCTTTTTTCGTTTATAAGGTCTATCACCTGTCCGCCAATCATACCCTTTGTTCCAGAAGCCTGTGACAGCGTTCTAACAAGTTCAATCATAGTTCTTTCATTTAAAGATATAAAATTATCTTTATCGGACATAATTTCAAAAGCTTTATTTAAAAGCGCATCTCCGGCTAATAAAGCAATATTTTCAGGAAACACTTTGTGACAGGTAGGCTTTCCGCGTCTTAAATCATCATTGTCCATGCAGGGCAAATCATCGTGAATCAAGGAATAAGTATGTATACACTCAAGAGCGCAGCCAACTGTTACCGCATCGTCAATATTGCCGCCGAAAAGCTCAGCACAAGCAATAGTAATAACAGGACGGATTCTCTTGCCTCCTGCTAAAAGACTATATTTCATAGCCTCACAGACCATCGCATCAGGTGAATTTGGCACAGCAGCAATACTCTGCAATTTTTCTTCAATCAATTTTATATAAAGTTCCAGCTTTTTTTCAAATTCCTTTGAAGGCTTAACCATTAGTTTTGTTCTCCCATTCCCGCAAAAGGTTGTTCCTCAATCTGCCCTGTTTCCCTGTTCTTTATTAATATATTAATTTTCTGTTCCGCCGCGTCAAGCGCTGCCGTACACTGTTTTGTAAGCTTAACTCCCTTTTCAAAGAGCTCCAGCATTTGGTCAAGAGTTACGTCTCCGCCTTCAAGCTCTTTTACTACAACTTCAAGTTCTTTTAAATTTTTCTCAAATAATTCTCTATTTTCTTTATTTTCCATAGCAATCTCCAAATTATACCGTTTCTATTTATTTTATTAATTTTTCTCTATTTTTTTCACATCTGCAAGCAAGCTTCCGTCACTGACTAAAACTGTGATTTCATCACCGTCTGAAATCTGGCCGACGCTCTTTACCACTTTGCCCGCTGTATCTTTAGTAACAGAAAATCCTCTTTGAAGCGAACTTAGAGGACTGAGAGCGTCAAGCTTTGACGCATTCAGCGCAAGACTCTGCTTTTTCTCATTTAATATTCCCTGGAACGCGTTTTCAAAATTCTTATATAAGCTGTCTAAATATATCCTATTATCCTCCACTTTTACCATAGGATTTTTCAAAACAGTATTTTCACTCAGCATTTTTACTCTCATTCTGCTTCTTTCAACTATACGGTTAGCGCATGTATACATTCTGGAATACACATTATTGAACTTTTCTCTAAGTTCAACCTGAGATGGCACAACAAGCTCTGCAGCAGCGCTCGGCGTAGGCGCTCTCAAATCCGCGACAAAATCCGATATAGTGAAGTCTATCTCATGACCTACAGCCGACACTATAGGTATATGACTGGCAAAAATTGCTCTGGCGACTATTTCTTCATTAAAAGACCACAAATCTTCAATCGAGCCGCCGCCTCTGCCTACAATAAGAACGTCGGCTGAATCAGTATCGTTAAAATAATTTATGGCTTCAACAATACTCTGAGCCGAATTTTCCCCCTGCACAAGAACCGGATAAAGCAGTATATCAGAATATGAAAAACGTCTTGACAGTATATTCATAATATCCCTGATAGCGGCTCCTGTAGGAGCAGTGACAACTCCAATTCTCCCAGGGTACTTAGGCAGAGGTTTTTTATACTTAGGAGAGAACAATCCCTCAGCATCCAGTTTTTGTTTCAGTTTCTCAAAAGCCACATGCAGGTCGCCTATCCCCTCCTGCTCCATATGTTCTATGTATAACTGATATTGTCCGTCTCTTTCATAAACCCCAATTCTTCCTCTAGCCAAAACTTTCATTCCGTTTTGGGGTCTGAAGTTGAGCTTGGCAGCTGCGCTTCTAAACATAACGGCTCTCATAACTCCGGTTTCGTCTTTCAGTGACATATACATATGCCCGGAGGAATGAGCTTTAAAGTTTGAAAGCTCACCTTTAACCAATACGTTATTTAAAATATCATCTCTCGCAATAACCTGCTTTATATATAAATTGACCTGTGTTACAGTCAACGCTTGTCTCTCTATCATAATTTACCTCAAAATTTTACGGCATCAAAATATAATATGCTTTATATTTTATATACGTCAAACAGAGCGGAAGCAATCCGCTATAATCCGGATTAGAACTCGCTCTGTCTGAATATTAAGTTTATACATCTAGTTTTCAAGCTGTTTTTGGATACTTCCCAAAACTCCGTTTACAAATGAAACCGCCTCTTCACCGGCATATTCACGGGTAAGATTTGAAGCCTCATTAACCGAAACAGGCAGCGGCAAATCATCCATATAGAGCATTTCAAACACACCCAGTCTTAAAATCGCCAGGCTGACAGCTCCAATACGTTCAATATCCCATCCGTTTGAAAACTCAGTTATCTTTTTGTCTATCTCATCAATATTCTTTACAACGCCGGCAACTGCCTGGCTGATATATTCGCCCTGTTTACCAGTATCATACTCTTTGAAAAAATCATCTAATATTTCGCTGATATCTTCAGGCTGAAACTTATATTGAAAGAGAATTATAAAAGTATATTCCCTTGCTTTTCTTCTGTCCATAACCAACCACAGAATAACATTCTGCCCCTTCTAAATCAAATTTAATAAAAACGCCTATTCAGCTTTATCTTTTTCCGGCTCTTCGCTCAATCTATCCTTTAAATCTTCCAAGATATCAGAACCTATTTCAACAGCTTCCTCAGCTTTATCCTTAACCTTATCGGCAAAATCCTCAGCTTTATCTTTAGCAATATCAGCTAAGTCTTCCGCCTTATCTTTAGCTAAGCCGGTTAAATCTTCTGCTTTATCTTTAGCTAAATCGACAAACTGCCCGGCTTTTGTTCCTGCTTTCTGAACATAGTCTGACTCCTTGTCAACCACTTCTCCCGCTGCTTCGGCCGCATTATCTACAGCTTCACTGACTGTATACGCTGCAGACCCGCTTTGAGACTTATCGCTATCTTCTTTTGGAACACTGACGCCTTCAACGCTGACATTTACAGCAACAACTGTTAAACCGGTCATTGCTTCAACTTCACTCTTAACCTTTTCCTGGATTTCCCAAGCAACATCCGGTATCTTAGCGCCGTATTCAACAATAATAGACAAATCGAGCGTTACGTCCTTATCGTTCACATTAACCTTTACGCCCTTTGACATATTCTTTTTGCCGAGCAGCTCGGCTATTCCGCCGGAAATCGAGCTTACCATTCCTGATACGCCTTTAACACTGCTTGCCGCAAGCGACGCCACAATAGAAACAACATCGTTTGAAATATTGACATCTCCGGTCTTTGGAACAGCTTGCTCCTGAGGCGCATTGTTGTCTTCTGCCATAATATAAAACCTCCTAATTCAATTTTCAAAACACTACGTTTGATTATAACATAACAATTTTAAGATTACAATGATTATTTTAGGCGATTTTATTAATTTTTATCATACTTTTATTGTTCAGAACTAATTTTTATTTGCGAAGCTGCAACTCCGGTCTCAGCAATTATAATATCTTTTATCTGAGCCACAGAAGCGCTGTCTAAGTTTCCGCCTTTAACCACAACTGAAACTCCGCTGTCGCTGACTTGCGCAAAACAATCTTCAAACCCTTTTGACTTTACTCCGGTCTCTATTGCATTTTCATTTTCGGAATATTTTGTCAATTTAACTATATTGCTTTCTGCTTCCTTTTTTGCTGATTCTGTTGCGTCTTTATTTGATGAAATCTCTTTCCATTTATCCATTGTGTCGCCTCTCAGTTTATCTCTGTCCTGACGGGATTGTGTTATCACATTGGCACTTTGACTTTGATTATTTTGATTATCCTGATTTTGCTGTTCATTATTATCGCTGTTATTTTGTTTTTCATCGTTATTATCTTTATTTTCATCATTTTTATTATTTGACCAAAATGTCTCCGCATCGTCGGGCGCGGCAGTGCTGGAAACACTGACGGCGTCTGATTTTACAGCGCTTATAGTCCAGCGGTAATAACCAGCCGCCAGCACAAGCGCAATTAATCCAACAACCAATACCTGTTTGCCTCTAAATTTTGCCTTCTTTTTTGAGTTCATAAGCGTACTCTCCTTATTTATAAATTTTCTTTAATTTTTTTCGTTTTTATATATTAATAAGTAATTTTAATTCTATTGGCCGCCAAGCCGTAAAGAGCTTTCACAGCCTCATAGATTTCATTTCTTACATTATCGTTTTTAGCGCCCTCCGCGACAACAACGACACCAATAGGATAAGGAAGCTTTTCCTGAACAACATATGGAGAAGCGTTTCCTCCAAGGCTTCCTCCCGACGACATAATCGGTCCGTTTTCTGATGAGCTGGACTCTTTCTTTCCATCCTTATCTTCGCTTGTCTCACTTTGTTTTTTGCTGTCTGCGGCAAGAATTTTTTCATTGGTGCTGTCAATGTAAATTCTGACGCTGACGTTGCCTGCACCGCTGATTTTCTCAAGTATCCCCTTTAAATCTTCCTCCATTTTATTTACATATTCCTGCTCCGTTTTATATCCGGCTTCAGTCTGATACTGATTATAACTATTCTTTGCTTCCGAAGTTTTTGAAACGTCTTTTGAGCCAAAACTTCTTATGCAGAATAACACTATGATAGCTATTATAATTATCCATATAACAATCATGTTTATATGTTTCTTTTCGCCGGGAGAGTCGTTTTCTTTAAAATTTTGATAAAGATCGCTGCTGTGACTTTTAAGTTTTGAAAAAATAGTTTTTAGATTCATCACTGCACATCCTTAGTACCTTTTTATCGGGATAAAACCCGTGTATTACTCTCTGGTTACCATCACGCCGCTCTCCGGAATACCGGTTATAGCTGATACTATTGTTTTTATCTCGTCTGCCCTCTCGGTATCATCTCCGCTCAAAACTACATCCACTTTTTCAATAGTCCCATATTCGCTTCCGTCGTCAGCTGCCGAAACACTGACTTTTATATTATCTTTAAGCTCAGGGATTTTTGTTTCAATTCTGGTTTTAATATTATTTTCAAGAGTTTTTTTGTATATTGTAATCACATCCTCTTTTTGTTTCTTTTCAATACTTTCAGGACTTATTTCAGAACTCATCAAAGTACGGGTTCCTTCGGCATCCAAAAAACTTTCTATATCAAAGCCGTTTCCCAGCAATGATATAACAGGGCTTGATATAGTTATAATCAGCAAAAGCCCCAGCACCAAATGAACATATTTTCTATACTCATCGCTTGGCATAACCGCTTCCGCCAAAGTTCCAAACACTACTACAGCCGAAACTGAAAATGCCCAATTTCTGATTAAGTCCACAACAAAGCACCTCTACGTTGAAATATTTATCATTACAGTAATAATTATTATGAACATCACTGACACCGACACCAGCATTGAGAACACCATTGATATCCCATTAGCCATACATGAAATACACTCAACAAGCGACTTATGAGCTATCGGCTCACAAAATGCCGCTACCAGCCTGAAAGTCAACATTGCGGCTATAATATTTACTATAGGCATCACAGCAATAAAAAACACCAATATTACACCAACAACACCAACGGAATTTTTTATAACCGAACTGCAGTTCATCACTGTTTCAACAGACTCAGAGAGTATCCCCCCAACAACAGGAATCAAATTTGACGAAGCAAATTTTGTAAGCTTTAACGTCAGTGCGTCAGCTCCGGAAGAAGCTATACTTTGAAGCCCTGCAAACGCCACAAAAACTGTCAGTAAAACGCTGAGTCCATATTTAACCGTATTATTTATCAAAGAGACCAGCCTGGTCGTTTTCAAATTAGCTGACAGGGCGTTTATTGTCCCAAGTCCTGTGCCAACCATAACGAGCGGCATAAATATAGATTTTATTAAAGTCAGCGCAGCTTCAATTACTGTGAGAAGCACAGGTTCCAGTGAGGTAGCGGAAACGATTGCCCCGCTTGACAGCAAAGCCGTAATCATTATCGGCACTATGCACCTCATAAACAATGTCAGATTTTCTATTGCTGCCGAAGCTCCCTCAAGACAGCTGTAGAAGGTTGATGAAGCCAAACCTGCTACGGCTATAAAACAAACATAATATGCTATTTTACCGGTCGCGTTTTTTTCAAACCCGGTCACAACAGCTGATAAAACCGAGCTTAGTATAACCATAGCGACTACAAGCAGCATATTTTTCGTCACTCCCAGCATTTCCCCAAATAATGCTGATAACAACTCCTTTACTATCCCGATCGGATTTAGCGGAACTTCGCCTGAGGCTACCCTTTTTATAAACTCCCCGATATTCATTCCGTTAGCATATGGCGTAATCGACTGGTTTATTATTTCACCGGCGCCGCCTTCAATTTGTTCTCCATACAGTTCTGAATATCCACTGATTAATTCTCCGCTTAAATCCTCTCCGTCCTGCTCCTCCCCCATAACCGCAGACGAACCAAAAAAAATTATAACCGCGGCAATTATAATGCAGCATATAGTATAATGTTTCAAGGTACACCTCCGGTAAGCTATCATTTGTGCATAATTATTTCTTTAACTAAATTCAAAAGACTGTTTATGATTGGAATCGCCATAGCAAGTATTATAAGCTTCCCTCCAAGCTCAATTTTTGCCGCTATGGCGTTTTCACCTGCATCCTTGCATAACTCTGCTGTAATACACACAAGATAGGATATTCCTATAACTTTTATAACAATCCTCATATATGAACTGTTTATACCGGCGCTTGACGCCATTCTGCTCAGTTCTTCCGTGATTCTTATAAGATACGGCATAGCGCAAGCCAAAACTGTAAACGATACCACAACAGGTATGAGCATCGAAAACTCCGGTTTTGAATTTCTCAAAAGTATCGAAAGAATTGCTCCTATCAGTCCTATACCAACTATTCGCATGACTTCCATTTTTTATATCCATTCCTTATGTTAAAGTCCGAATATATCCTTAATTGTGGTAAAGAGATTGCTTATCTCCTGTATCACCATCAACAGAACCACAATCAATCCGGCTATTGTTGTCATCATCGCCTGGTCGTCACGGCCGGCTCTGCACAAAAGCATATTAAGAACCGCCACCAGAATACCTATTGCCGCCACTTTAAAAATCAAATCAACACCTGTCATTCCATACCTCCGAAGTTATAAAAGAAGAACTGTGATTAATATTCCACTTGCAAAACCTAAACTTTTAAACAGCTTTGAATTTTTTGCTTTTTTTCTCATTGCCTCTTCCTCAGCCAGCTTCAATCTCTGACATACAGCTTTGATATTGTCTGATTCCATTCTGCGAGTCCCGCTCCCTAAACAGACTGAAAACTCTTTTATTACATCAATAGTTTCTCTATTCAGACAAAGACGCTTTTTATTATTATCAACCGCTCTCATCCAAATCTCGTCAACCCTTTCTCCGGGAGCACCAGTCATACCATCAGATAACTCCAAAAAAATATCTGAAACCACTCCATTCTCAACTTCAGAAACCCTACGGGACGCTTCACTGAGCACCGAGCTGTTTATAGAAATTTCTGTCTCAAGATATTTTAGAGCATTTATAAATTCTCTAATCTGTACTACTCCGGCTTCATATTCAGAAGCCACAACAAGTCCGATATACCCACACCCTGCGATTATCGCAAACGAACATAATAATTTCATTGTCATTTCAGCTGTCTTACCTCCGTTTCTACTCTCCGGCTTCCAGAATTGCTCATGCTCAATATAACCAAATTCTCAAAGACATGATTTTGAAATAGCGGCAAAAATGCCGGTTTCTCTTTAACCTCCTCAAATGTACTTCCATGAACACTGGCTATAATAGCACAGCCGCTCCCCTTCGCATAACATACAGCGTTTACCTCCCTGTCTGTTACAAGCTCGTCAGTAATAATGACTTGAGGCGACATTGTTCTAAGCAATATATTAATCCCATCAGATTTCGGAGCGTTTTCAATCACATCAGTATTTACTCCTATATCATTGCATGGCACGCCCTGAAACATTGCAGAAATTTCACCGCGGTCGTCTGCTACGCCAACCTTTATTCCAAAACCCGAAAGCTGTCTTGCCATATCTCTAAGAACAGTTGTCTTGCCAACTCCCGGCGGCGAAACTATAAGAGTGCTTTTAATACTTGTTCCGCTAAGAATATAAGGCATTATATCATCCGCGCTTCCTTTTATTTCACGGGCGATTCTTATATTAACAGAACTTATATCACGAAAATTTTCAATTCTGCCATCACTGTCACATATTGCCCTGCCTACAAACCCCACCCTGTGACCGCCGCGGAGAGTTACAAACCCCTGCCTTATCTCATCCAAATATGCGTAAACAGAATTTTCACATATCGAACGGAACAAAGTATTCAGGCTGAATCTCTCAACAATAAACCCCTTATCCACTCCAGCAGTTAGAGCGCCATCAGGCTTCACAAAATATATTTTGTTACCTGAAACAAAAGACAGCGGTCTGTCTGTTCGGATGCGGATTTCATCCACATTAAATCCAGCATTTTTAAGACCTTGATGCACCACGGTTCTAAGTCCGTTTTTAGGCATATAGTCCAATATTGTATCATACTCAATCATTGTATCACCGGCTCTTAGCTTGTTTGTTTCTTATTTGTAGTATTCTATGAGGCTTTGTCCTGAATTAGAACTTATAACTAAATTGATATGCTTTGATATTAAGGAAATTAAAGACATCTTAATTTAACAATGAAAGTTTAATTTCCAAATAAAATATTTAATTACCGGTTTTTTTCTTAATTAAAATATATTATAAGATATACAAAAAATATCTAAAGATATAGAAAATAAAAAAGCCCGGACAAATGTCCGGGGTCTGAATCCGCCTAACGGCGGTTTTTTGCTTTGATAATTACAATATTCTCAAACCTTGACCAACAATTGATATAGGATTATTGAGTTTTATTACTCTATAAATTTACACTACTCTCAAACCGGAGCGAACAGAACATGGCGCTGGTCTGGTTTTACTACTCTATAAATTTACACTACTCTCAAACGCAAGTATATTACTGCGCCTTAATGTGTACGTTTTACTACCCTATAAATTTACACTACTCTCAAACGACGGTTATTTGGATTATTCCAACGACTGGGTTTTACTACCCTATAAATTTACACTACTCTCAAACGCAATGTTATATGAGGACTTACCGTCTATTGTTTTACTACCCTATAAATTTACACTACTCTCAAACCACTCCTTAAAATGGTAAGTCGTTGGGTATGTTTTACTACCCTATAAATTTACACTACTCTCAAACGGAACTAAAATTATATGTATAATTTTATAAGTTTTACTACCCTATAAATTTACACTACTCTCAAACGAGTGCCAGCTTTATAATGCCATCAAGTTTGTTTTACTACCCTATAAATTTACACTACTCTCAAACGTGGGTAGGTGGTATGGTGGATACTAATGAGTTTTACTACCCTATAAATTTACACTACTCTCAAACCTCAAATGTCAAATTTTCAGTTGGAAGCGGAGACACTACTCACCGCCGGAAATTTATAGAGAGCAAAATTATCTATTTATATTATATATTATAATTAATATTTTTCAATTATATTTCACATAAATCATTGTCTATTACAAGCTTTTTTTCATGTTTTAATAATGCGCGGTCTGTACTCTCAATTAAAAGCAGTTTAAGCTTATGATGAATTGCGGTTTTATAAAGAGCCTCAAGTTCGGCTTCGGGGATATAACTTTTTAAATTCACAAAAACAAATATTTTTTCGCCTTCAAATTCAGTGACTGCCAGCATATGCTCAATAATTTTTTCGGAAATGCTTAAACATTCTTCGTTGAATTTTAAACCGAAAAGTTTGAAAAGGTTAGAGATATCAATATCATCTTCAATTGTTAAATCATAATCAAATGAATCGTATAAATTAAAAATATATTGTTTTATCTTAGCTATCATTTCTTGAGTGTTATAATAGTGCTCCTCATCAACGGCAATGTTTTTTAAAGCAGAATAAAACTTAGACGTTAGCGTTCTTTCATTAATATCGAATGGTACTATTTGTGTTAATAATTTCATGTGTTTATATATTTCAATGGGAGTATTATCATTTGATAATACAACTCTTCCGGGGAGCCGGAGCGTTTGATTATAAATATCTGATATAATCTCAGCAAAAAAGGGCGGGTTTTCTATCACAAGTATATTTATAATATTTTCGTTAAAAACGATTTCTTCTGTTATATGAGGGTGCACGAGCATCATAATATCACCAGCCTTTCATCGCTGTCTATAACATCGGAAGTGAACTTACCTGTAATAAATTCCATCCTTGAAAATTGCTTCTCCGTGACGTTCATAACTTGAACTAACCCCTTGGGCGGTCTGTTTTTCTTGATTAATTGCGTGACAGAGTTTACAATGGTTTGATTTAAAGCCATCCTGCAATAAACGGATTCCTGCAGCATGACAAAGCCGTTTTTTATTAAAAATTTTCTAAAGCGCCTGTAATCCCGCCTGTTTTCAGAAGTTTCGACGGGGAGGTCAAAAAATACGAATATTCTCATAAATCTATAACTCATATCTATAAAATTGTATTAACGATGTGTCGTTGTCGTTAAGTGCGTCAAATATACTTTTGCAGTATATTTTTATTGCGTTCAAAAAAGTATACTTGCTGCCGTCTATGTATATAGTTTCATTTAAAATATTAACTACCTTATGTTTTTCATCGGAGTTAAACATTGTAAAGTTTTCGTGATAAACAAGTCTGTCCATCAAAATTCTCAGCGGCTCCATAATATCACAGCTTAAATTAAATTGATTAAACATATTATCATGAAATAATCCAAGCTGTGTTAGATATCCATTAGAAACGACTTCACGATTCACAGCGGATAGAATTATGCTATAGCCATAGTTTAATGCTGCATTTATAGCGTTATCCGCGTTTCGATTAAAATTCATTCCGAATAATGCGTTAAAATAAACCTTGGCGGCATGTCCCTCACGATTGGTTGCGTCATTAAATTTTATTTCTTTGATGTAGCCGTTTAGCATTTCTGCTGCGTTGGATTGATTAACTTCACGTAACAGAAGAGACTGATTGCGTATTTTTTCTGAAACTATTTCAGTCCAAACGCTAGCTTTAATATCAGAAGTCCACCCAATTTGTTTTTTTATTTTTAATGAGCAATCATGACTGCCATAAAGTGAAACGAGTTCCGAGGCGGGATTACGCTTTTCATCGCAGAGAATTACTTTAATTTTTCGTTCATTTAGCTCGGCTAAAAGACAGCCTGTTATAGAAACGGCAATATTCTCAATGATGACCATTGATATTTCATCAAGATAAATTCGTTTAGTTTCCTCGGAGCGGACAACCATATATCCCATTTTTAAATCCAGCTTGCATCTTTTGGATATTACTACTATGCGCCAGCTCATAGGTCAAGTAGATTAGGGGACTTTTTCTCAAAAAGCCCCGTTGGCGATTGGTCAATGATTTTTATAGAGGAAAAGCTCTTCTTGTTTAAATCCATGGATATGCTAAGTATAGCAGAGCTTTGTGAACCGCCAATTAGCTTTAAGTCAATTCCACTTGGCAGGGTGCAGTTAAAAAGTCCAAGCATTTTAAAAAGTGCAATGCTTTGTTCTTCAACACTAAGGTTGGTAAAAAACTCCTTGCCCTGTTCGATAATTTCACTGGGAGTTTTAAATACATTATACTTGGTATTTTTTAATTTGTCCAACAGAATATTATATAGTTCTATGTTTTTCTCATTGGTTATTTCATCTTTTACAGTGATTTCAAGGGTCTTTTTATTAAGCCTTTGATATTCAGAATTTCTATTGTTATATGTTTCAAGGCGTTTTATGTATTTTTCCCATTCGTATGGGAGAATTAATTGAAGGCCCCTCTTTATTTTAATTCTATCGTTGGTTTTACATGTCAAATGCGAACGGAAGCCATCTATTTCAAGCAACGTATTATATTTGATTTTTCTGCCGCCAAGCAGCAGTTCAGGCTCAATTAAACCGTGTTTTTCACATAGATGATTTAAAACTTCTTGCTTTGATGTTAATTGACCTGCATATATTAAATCTATAGGCACAAAGGATATGGTAACTTTATCTTTTTTCATATGCTTAACCAAATAGAAATAAGTTGATGTGGCGCTGTTATATCCTCCATATTTTGATATATCCGATATATTATCTTTCTTTAAGCTGATCTGACCAAGTCCCTTTTTAAGCGGCATTATATTAAACAGCTCACCTTTTTGACAGCTGGAATATCGGACAAATCTGATATTATTTTTTTCCATTGTATTTTTAACGGTGGTTAAACTGGAGCCGTCTTTAAGCCATGCGGTATCATTGCCGCGAATAATGTCATGCTTTAAAAGTGAATCTAATTTAAGTGAATATTTTTGTCCGCTTTTAATAAAGTTTAAAGGATTATTTGTGTATTTAACGTATTGAACATTACCCATAACTATATTCAAATATGCGTCTTTCGCGTGATGCAAATCATTGACAGACCTGCATTTAAGCATATCATATGTTTGCCTGAACTCGGATACAAGCCGGGCTTTGACATAAACAATTTGCGTGTCGGGGAACATTTCCTCAAGTAAATGAGCGATAGCTTTAGTGGATTGCTGCGTTTCAACAATTTGGCGATTGATAAATCCGGCCAGCTCTTCATCAGTGAATTCGGTGTCCCTTTCAAGCCGGTGAAGCTTTTCTTTACTTATCAAATTGCCTTTTGCAAGTTTCTCCCACATGGGTTTCATCTTATTCCTTATCTCGCTTGAAATCGGGTATTTATCGCCTTTGTTTTTGTTTTCTTTTGAAAGCACAAGAACTTTATTATCAAGTGAATCATCTTTTTTTCTTGACCTTGGATAAATGTGGTCCACATCATATACCGTACTTGCAAGGTTGCTGATATTAATGGATTCACCCGAATACATGCATTTTCCAAGCTGAGTAAAATAGAGAAACAGCCGTTCGCTGCGCAACTCGCCGTCAGCTTTCGAGGATAATTGTTTTTTTAATTCTCCAACTTCATCTTCACCATAATTTTTGTACATTTCAAGTATAAGGTCGCGTCTGGATTTTGTGCGCTTTTTTTCACCTTCTCCGCGCGCCATTTCAATAAATATTCTCTTTGGAGGCGTGGGCATAATATGCTTCAATTCTTTAACAATGTCAAGGGTTCTTAGAATAGGGCGCTTAACGGCGTTGGATATGTACATTTCATTTAGCCGGTCTATAACGTTTTTAGGATGAGCATTATAATATTCCTTGGCTTGCTTCTTTACATTTGATGAATATCCATAATTTTGGGACAGCAGCTCCATAAGGTTTTTATTAGTCTCCCAAAGCATGGTGATTATATTTGGATTAACAACTTCGCCGGTTTTGGGGTCAATGTCAAAAACCTCTGTTAAAAACTCCCTTGAGAGCCGGCCGAAATCTTTATAATTCGATTTCGCAATCTTTTTAATAGCCTCATCGGAAAGCGTATAGTTTTCCTTAAGCCATTTTTTAATCCTTAATTTATCGTTTGAAAATGTTATCTTTTCAATTATTCTTTCTGCGTCTTCTTCTGTCAGCATGCCTGATTCAAGCAACGGTTTAAAATCTCTGAGCGGCTTTAAGGAGGATTTAACCGTTATATCAATGCCCGTAATAGAGTCTTTGTCTTCATAACAGCCGTGGGAACGCAAGGTATCTTTAATATGTTTTAATGTGACTCTGTCGTGTTTTAAGAATACTTCATTATATATTAATTTCTTACATTCAACAGTGATGGGTTTGTTGTTGATTTTTATATTATTGATTTCATTTAAAACATTAAATCTGCAGTATAGAAGTGAATTTTTGGGCAGAACATTTTTGCCCGGAAGATATGTGCACTTGCACGTCATTCTTCTGATAAATTCCTCTTCGCTTGCGTCTTCATCTACCATATCTTTAAAATTCCACGGATATATTTTTCCCTCTGCTTTTCGTTTCATCCATGCAAAGTTACTTTTATCTGATGAAACTAGTGGTCCGACATAATAGGGTATTCTAAACTCCATAAGGCTTAAAATTTTGTCTTTAACAGAGCCGTATTCATCAGAATCATTTAGAAAATTAAGATATGTTGATGCGTTATTAAGTATTAAATTAAGCTCGTACCAATAAAGCTGATAAGGAATAACGCGGTTATCTGAATTGACCTGTTTAGGGCAAAAGCTCAACAAATCAAGACGGTTCAGCATATCATCAAATTTAGAGAGGTCAGCCTTATCGCATTTTGTTTCTTTGAATATGCCTTTTATGTATTTACAAAAATCTTCAGGCGATGCTTTTTTAAGGTCGGATGGTATAGTTTTGTTTTTTGATTTATAGTCGTTGGTGTTATACGAATATGCAAGATAATTAGGAAGTTTGCTGTCAGCAATGCGGAACACATCGTCATACTTTTCGGGAATATATTTTTTAACGGCGTACTTTAAAAAGGCTAAATCTGATTTATGCTGTTCATAAATTTCTTTTTTAGCTTCTGAAATACAACTCTTTTCTTTAAGAATCCTGCTTAGCAATGACCAGTCATATATTGCTTTCATTGAAGCTAAAAGGTCGGAATCTCCGTCATCGAGCGCGGGGATAAGCGACTCAAATAAGTCGTCGAAGTTATCGTCATTAAAGGTTATAGAATTTGTTTCTAATTCCTTATAACTTTCGTTTAGAAATAAATCTGACAATTTTGCCTTGCCGCCAACAATTAACTTAATGGCGGTTGCCGGATTAATAGCAGACTCTTCGGTAAGCGTTGGCTTTTTGCCGTCCCAAAGCAAGAGCTTAAAATCCCGTTCCTTTGCCGTTTTGGTTATGTTACGCTTTAATATTTCAGCAAACTTTTCTGATGAGCATTCCCATGGCTGCGCTTTGTCTGCGCTATTAAACCAGTTTGTAAATACTTGATAAACTTTGTCGAAGTTCAGCACTTCTGAAATATTGTCTTTATCAACGCTGAACAGAAAATGACCCCTATGCGCCAGTATATATGCGCAGGCAAGGTAAACAAGCCGCACATCATGAGGTGAGGTATCCTTCATAAGCTCATCAATCAAATGGTGGATTGTAGGATATTCAGAAAAATATTCTTTATCTGTGTAATTTACATCATTAAAATAGATATTTTGTGTGCCGGTTGACCTATCCTCCGGGTATAATGCGCTTTGTTTTAAGCGTATAAAAAAATCCGGATCGATTTCCGCTATGGGCTTTGCCATTAATTCCTGCAAAAGAGATATGCGCTGCTGCCGTCTGTCAAGGCGCCTGCGGCTTGTTCTAAAGCTTCGCCTGTCCTCGCATTGGTTGGCCGGGTCAAAAAGATGAACGCCCCACATGGCGTTGCTTTTATATTTTAAAATATTATAGCCGGTATCTGTAACAGCCCAGCCCACAGAGTTTGTTCCTATGTCAAGCCCCAAAAGCCAATCGCCATAAAAATTTTTCTTTTGCATATTGACAACTCCCTTATCTTGTGGTAGTATTTGCTTATAGGATTTACTACCCTATAAATTTACACTACGAGTTCAAATAAAAATTATTTCAAATCGTTCTTTATGTTCGCACAAGAGTTGTGCATTTTATTTGTAACTTTTGCCTGCTTTTTTAAGCAGGCTTTTTATTTTATAGTATAATTTTACTATAACTTACGAAATTTGTCAATATATATAATAAATAAGATAAAAATATTTTAAATAAGCGATTTTTAAAAGAAAGAACCTTCTAAAGTAGAAAATAAAAGCGGCTAAGCAAAAGCTTAACCGCTCAGACTAAAGACAAACGCCATTGCAGAATATTCCGAAATGGCGTTTGTCTTCAGTGTAAAACCCGCCTTTTTGAGGCAGGTCTGTCAGTGGTCTGAACCCGGACAAATGTCAGGGTTATTAGATTAATATGTTAAATTCTAAAATAATCAAACAATGAACCAAAATCTATTCCGCCTATTACAGAGTTTTTATATCTCTCATATAACGAACGGTTGCCGTCTACAAGAATTCGGGTAGATATTCCGTACAAATGAGAAATGTACGTTTCAACGCAAGCCGCCAAATGGTCACACGCCCTTATTATCTCTCCGTCAATTGCATAAAAACCGTCACGATTGTAGTTTTTTGAAATTTCATTGCTGGTTACTGTTTTTATCTCTCCATTAACAACTACTTTGCTTGAAAACTCGTTACTGGTGTAATAGGATATTTGGCTGCGCCACTCATCAGGAATAAGCGGAAAAAGAACACTTTCCATCTGTTCATCCTCAATTTCCTTTATCAGCTCATCAAGCCCGATAACAGAATTTTTAACCGGTGAAACTATATCACGAGTCAAAACCTCGGGTATGTCATGAAACAAACCGCCCAAAAAATTATTTACGCATCTTTCGTCCGACGCGCCAATCTCACATGAACACAAGTAAGACAGCACTGCTACGACCAGCATATGTGAGATAACTGAAGTTGCCGGTATTCTAGGAGACCGCGACCATCTCTGCTGAAACCTAAGCTGACCTATAAGCGCTGTGAAACTCTTTAAATTATTGTCGCTCTGATATGTTTTAAAATATTCTAAGTCGGAAAACGAGTCTATCTTGCTGTCTATTTCCCTTCTGGTATCATCTATACCATAATAACTGCGGCACATATCATATATGATATCAAATTCCCACTTAGTCGCCAAATAATGAGCCGCATTCAAAATGCCCTTTTCGTTTTCAGAATACTTTGGGTCAATCAAATATTTTTCAAACTTCTCCAAAAAGTTCTGCGGTATATGTTCCACATCACATTTTATTTGTTCAACAGACCAATGATTGAGCTCGTCTCCCTTTCTGTCCATTAATTTATGATATACCGGAGGTTTTATATCGGTCAGCAAAAGCCGGTGAAGGAACTCAAATATTCCTCCCTCAATCAGCTTTCTCCAATCAGTATTTTTATTAATTTTACCTAAGGTATAAGCATAAACCATTTTATGAGCCTGCTTATCAAGCTCAGTAAAACCGCGGGAAGGTCTTATATGGTCGTTCCAGCGCTCTATTGAAGCCGCATCAAAAATTGTTTCAATAAGTGATTTTCTTATCATTCTATATACAACTCCATTTATAATTTAATACATGACTTATATTATTTCGTCTCAATATCCGCTATAACAGCCATCATCGCTTTTGCAACAGCAGGGTCAAACTGTTTGCCGCTGCATTTGCTGAGTTCGCTTATAATGTACTCTCTCGGGTAGGCCTCACGTCCGGGACGCTCGCTTGACATTGCCTCATATGCGTCGGCAACCGCGATTATTCTGGAGCCCAACGGTATGTCTTCACCCACTAAACCGTCAGGGTATCCGCTGCCGTCAAACCTTTCATGATGATGCTTGATATCCTCAGCATAATCGCTTATCTCAGAAATACTTTTTACAATTGACGCGCCCGTCTTTGGATGATTATGCCATAATTCCTTTTCGGCCTCAGTCATACTGAGCTTTGACTTGTTAAGCAGTTCTCCTGCCATATAAATCTTTCCTATATCATGAAGCAGGGCAGCATAATATAATCCATCCAAATCTTTATAACCCATTTTAACGCCTATAGCCTTTGAAATATCGGCAACCCGTTTTGAATGGCCTTCAGAATAGGGCATTTTCTTTTCAAAGGTGTCAATCATTGCATATAAGACATCGTCTGTAAACCCTTTAAAGTCAACTATCTTTCCATTTTCATATTTTTCATGAGGTGAATTACCTGCGCCGGAAACAGAAGACCGGTCATTCTGTCCACCGCTTTGTTCTGAGCCGCATTTTTGACTTTGTGTCACCTCTCCCAAATCAATCGAATTCTTCTTATTCTTTAAATTCAGCTTCGAGATAACAACCTTTGTCCCTATTGTAGCCGCCGTAAATGCCACTGCACTGGTTGCTGCCATCAAAGCCACAATCTTTCCCATACTCATAATTACACCTCCATTATTTTAGTTGTTTTATTATTATAACATATATAAATTGATTTTTCTACATATATTTTTATATTTAATAATTAATTCACAAATCATACTAGATATAAATAAAACCGCATCGCAATCTGTATAAATTGCGGTGCGGCAAATAAAACATTATACTATTTCATAACTCGTATCAGATTTTACAATAATCTCAGAACTATAAAACTCTTTAAACGATTTATATATACATCCTGTATCGTTAACTCCTGCCGTTTCGTATGCTGAGTGCATAGCAAGCTGAGCCGCTCCAACGTCCACTGTGTTAATGGAAACATGCTCTCCCGAAAGATTACCCAGCGTAGAACCTCCTAATATATCACTTCTGTTCACATACTCCTGATATTCTGCACCGCCTTTTTCACATATTCTCTTAAAAATGCCTTCCGAAACAGCGTCGGTTGTATACTTCTGTTGTGCGTTATACTTGATAAGAACGCCGCCGTTCATATAAGGACGGTTAGTCGGGCAGGCCATTTCCGGATAATTCGGATGCACAGCATGTCCATTATCTGCCGAAACCATAAAACTGGACGCTAGAATTTTTTGCAGCTTAGAATAATTTGAGAAACCCAAATCCTCAGCAATTCTCATAACTGTGTCATATAAAAATGTGGATTTAGCCCCCTGTTTGGTACCGCTTCCAACCTCTTCATTATCAAAAACACAAAGCATTTGAACCGCTCCGGTAGGTTCTGAATTGAGCAGCGCCTTTAAAGACAAATAAGCAGATTCCAGATTATCAATCCTAGGACACGAAAAATATTCGGAATCTCTTCCCCAAATAGAACCCTTCATCCTATTATATAAAAACAAATCTGTTCCTAAAATATCTTCAACTGTTACTTCGGCCTCAGCAGCAATCAGGTCAAGAATTGACTTATGCCCATTATGGCTATCACCAAACAGCGGAAGCATATCTTTCTGCGGATTAAACTTATACCCGTCATTGACATCTCTGTTCATATGGATTGCAAGACTGGGTATTGAAAGCAAATCCCTGTCTATATTAACACATTTTGTTTCCACTCCGCTGTCTGATTTTACAACAATTCTTCCAGCTACAGAAAGAGGCTTGTCAAGCCAGCTTGTATAAATCATTCCGCCGTACTTTTCAACATTTAATTTTATATAATTATTTTCAATAACTATTTCCGGATTTGGTTTTATTTTAAAAGTCGGAGAATCACTATGACTTGCAATAATCATAAATGAACCTGGAATATTTTCAGGCAGTTTAAACCCTATTACAGAAGAATTGTTTCTAACAACAAAACACTTTTCACCGGGCTTTAAGTCCCATGCTTCGGATTCATACAATCTTCTGTAACCCTTAGACAACAATATATCTGAAATGTTCTCTACCGCTTGAAAACAAACAGGACTCTTTTCTATGAAATTCATAATTTCATTAGTTAATATAATATTTTCAGTATTACTCATAATCATCCTCCATTACTTTCTTATTCGTGACCTTTAATTGCCGCCTCTTTTTTCAATCTTTGTATTTCCAAATTGTATTCATCCAGCTCGGGATGATATTTTCCGTCTATATAAACATCACCGTTACTCCGTCTAGCTATAACCGGAAGTATAAGACCAAGTCCCAAAAGTATCAGCGGCGTCAGCAAATTCAAAACAAGTTTAAATATGCCCTCCGCAGTTCCATAATCCACTGTAACCATCTGTGAAACGCAGGCATAAGCAGTTATAGCAAAGCACCATATTCCGAGCAGCATACCAAATCCTCTATTCTTTGTGAGAGTATATTCAGCATTGGCAAACTCTCCGGATTTCTTTAACATAATATAAGCCAAGAATACCCACAAATATCTAAGCGGCATACAGATTGAGTTAAGTTCTATAATATATTTTATCATAGAATCCACGCTTCCAATTCCAAGCGCAGGTATTATAATCAGTATAGAAACAATAATTGCAACTAATATAACGCCGTTTATATACACACCTTTCTTGTTTTTCTTAAAAAGCCAGCCAGGTACGAATTCTTTATCTGTGCTGCCGAGCAAAACCCTGAGCGGAGCGTCTATAGACACAATGATTACTGTCATATTGAGAAGTGTTTCAAGTATTGCATAGATATAGGTAAACAAGTTTCCAACGCCATAATAATTTCCAACGTTTCTGAAAGCCTCATAAGCGCCGTTTGCAAGAAATTCCTTTTGAATACCCGTAGGAAACATCATTGCCAAAGCTATAGTACCCAGCAAAGCGCAAAAAGCTACCATGATGGTTAAAGTAATCATTACCTTTGGGAATCCTTTAGACGGCTTCTCTAAATGATTAACATAAGGCGCCATCTTTTCACATCCGCCCACAGCCAAAATAAGAATAGACAAATTTAAAAGTGAATTTATATTTATGCCGGACAGCCAGGTATCAGAAGATCCCCAGTTGATAGCGGCAAACGATACATCCTTATTTATAGCAGGAGCCGCAAACATCATCAGTATAAATAAAATAGACATAAAGAAAGAGCAGAATCCAACTACCGAGGATAGATGTTTTAAGAAATTAAGACCGCGAAGCGTCAGAAATATAGCTATAATAAACATTATCAAAGCAACTCCCTGAACAATTATAGGAGCCAGCCCATTTACAAAATTACCGTTTCCGGAAAAAAGCCACCCCAAGGCAACAAGAATTCTAGTAGGTTTCTGAGCCAGATACGGGGTATGTACTACCCAATAAGTCCATCCGGCATAAAACGCTATTCTTCTGCCCATAGTCTGGTTTACCCAAGAACTTACGCCGCCGCTTGATTTTTTGAAAACGGCACCCATTTCACCAACCATAAGAGCATACGGCAGGAAATACAGAACCAGCACAACAATCCATGGGATAATAGCCCCCATACCATTGTAATAAAAAAAGCCCTGAGTTATATTATTAAATCCCCAAAGAGGTACAAACGACATAAGGGCAAGGGTCAACCAATGCATTTTTTTAATAGAGTTATCTTTCATAATACGCCTTCTTCCACATAGTTTACTCTTATTGTTCCACTTTTTCACAATTTTATAAGAGCCAAATTTCGACGTATACAATGAAAATTTTTGTTTATGGCAAAGACTGATTTTAATTTATTATTAAATTCTGCACCGTCTATAACTCACAACTTTAGCATAGTTAACAAATATCACAATCTATTGAAATATTATATCAATTCAATTAGCTAAGGTCAAGAATAAAATACAAATTTATTTAAAAATAACTCTTGACATATTTCGGTAACCATGATATACTAAAAAAGTTGTTGATATAAATTTCGAGGTGTGGCTCAGTTTGGTAGAGTACTACGTTCGGGACGTAGGGGCCGCAGGTTCAAATCCTGTCACCTCGACCATTTATAAAAAGCCTTAAATGCACGTATTTAGCGCATTTAAGGCTTTTGTGTTATATATAACACTTTTTTAAGTTTAGTATAATTAATTAAAATTCATTATAAATGTCAGTCAAATGTCAGTCAGAAATATAAGCATATTATTTACAATATAAAAAAGGATAGCTTTTATACTATCCTTTTTCATTTTAAAATTATTTAGTTACAAATAATTTTTGTGTTATTTCTTAGACTTTGTAACCCTGTCATTAGGCACATAACCTAACTTTTGAATATCAGAAATAAATTTATTTATATCTATCTCGACATTTATTATAAAGTTAATCAGGCTAATAGAAGATGGAAACCTCTTCCCGCTTTCAATATCTGCATATTGTCTTAATGACATACAGCATTTTTCAGCCATCTTTCCCTGACTAAGATTTAATTCTTTTCTTTTAAAATACAGTATATTACTAAAACACATTTTCAAAATGTCAACAGGTTCCATAATTCCACGCCCTTTGATAAAATATACAAACATTTTATCAATTTATCGCATAAACACATATGTGATTAATCTCACATTTTTGTTTTATAATAAATATTTTGTTGTGGAATTATGTTACAATAACTTATTTTATATTACTACAGTAATATTTATATCAGTTAAAAATATACAAAATATACCCTTATTTTTTGTGCAGTATTTTCAAAATAAAACGTTGACAATGCACGCATTGCGTGTTATAATATAGACATACCAAAAGAAAGGAGGTAAAAAATTGTGGGATATAATTGAAAAGGTAGCCAAAATCTTAGCTTCAATCCTCGCTGGAATTTATAGCATGCTAAAGATTATTGACTACCTCGAAAAGAAAAAGTAATACTTTTTCAAAAGGATTTGGGAGCTAAGGCTCCCTCATCCTTACTAAATTTTATCACACAAAAACAACATGGTCAAGTTTTTTAAAAATAATTTACAAAGTATTTTTACTGTTATTTTAATGATATTATTTATTTCTGATACTAATTTTAAAAATATTAAAATTATAGACTATATTATTATAATTATCTCAGCAATAACACTAACATTAACTATTATAGAGATGATTATAAAAAACAAGAAATAATAATTCATTAAAAGACAAAAAAGGAGTGATTATAATAAATATAAAGGAGACCCGAAAAAAAGTAGGGCTATCACAAGTAGAAGCTGAAAAATATATTGGCGTTCCTCATCGCACATGGCAAGATTGGGAGCTTGGGAAAAGAACTCCTCCTGACTATGTCGAACGTTTAATAATTGAAAAATTGCTAAGATACAAAGAAAGCGAAGATAAAAAGTAGACAAAAAATCAAGCTTTAAAATGTGAAAAATAGGGCGGAGCTATTAAAAGCCTCGCCCTATTTTTCACTTAATTACTCTCCGTAAACACCAGCTCTATCATTGACTATAAACATTCGTATTAGGTCTTCTGTAAGACCTAACTTGCCCTCTTCATCACCTTTTAAAAATCCCTTGTCAACCAGCTTAGTTATTGTCGGTCTTGCCCAATCAGGCATATTGTCATCTATATAATCATAAATCATTGGATTTTCTACTTTTTCTAATCTTTCATTTAATTCTTCATATTCTCTGCTCATCAGTTTATCCTCGCTTTCTAATTTATATTCTATTCCCAAATAGTCGCATATACCTTTGTATATAGCAACTGCACATTTATATTTTCCGTCATCGCTGGCTAAAAATCTGTTATCGTCATAATTGTCTATAAATGCAGTTTCTACCAGTATAGCAGGCATATTAGTGTGTCTTATAACCGCAAAATTAGCAGACTTGACATCTCTGTTATATCTTTGTGTTTCCGCGGCCATATGCGGCTGTACGCACTCTGCTAACGCCTTACCTTGTGTGCTGCCCGTGCAGTAATATGTCTCACAGCCATACGCTTTTGTGTTTGCTGCATTACAGTGTATTGAAACAAATATATCTGCATTCCAGTCATTGGCACCATTATATCTGTATGCAAGACTGCCGTTTAAACTGCTTGATACCGTATCGGTAATACTATCACGGCTCATCTTTACAGTTTGTCCACTGTTAATCAGCATATCTCTAAGTAATACTCCAATTTGTACAGATACATCTTGTTCTTTCAATCCATAGCCTACAGCTCCCGTATCTGCTCCGCTGCAGTTATGTCCCGGGTCTATGTATATTTTTGCCATTTTTATTCCTCCAATCTATTATATTATAACAAAAAAAGAATGCCCCTAGATGACATTCCGTAATGCTATTTTAACTTGATTTTTTATGTATATTCTTGTATAATACTGTCAAGCAGGTAAGAGGAAATTGAAGGACGGTTGTCATCTCCATATGCTGTTTCTCACAGCTGAAAGGAGGTGTCGCTTATGTGGAAGTACTTATTAAAAGTAATTGTTTCAATCATAATATTCTTTGTGATTGTTTCCATAAAAGCGATATAGCCGCCCCTCGGTCAAAGTTGCGGCTATATTAATATCGTAAATCTTTGACAACCGTTTAACGGTTATCTCTTATCTGCTATTATTATATACTTATTTATTCAATTTGTCAACCTCTAGTTTTCATTTCCTTTTAGCTCTGACATTATTTTGTCCGCCTTTATAGCTTCATATGAAAAGCTATTATTCTTCCACCAACTCCAAACAGACGCACTAATTGTAAATACTATACTAACAACCTGGTATATATCATCGTCTGCAATATTAAGTACCTGCTTACCGCTCATCGCTAACACCTGATTTGCCAGTGCTAAAATTAATACTATTGTTCTTGCTATAGTACCAACTGTTATGTTATTATTCATGCTCTTTCACCTCCTTAATTATTTTAATAAATGTGATAATATAAAGCCCATTACACCGCTTATAGTCGCCGTTATTAGTGCTGTTATTATAACCGTTAGAATCTGTGACGGTCGTCCGGCTATAACGTCTATTTTTTCTTTGACCTCCGAAATATCTTCTTTTAGATATTTAGTTTCTACTGCCAAAGATTTGACTGATTGGGTTAGTTCCTCAATGTTGTCTATTCTGTGATGAGCTGATTTCACGGAGGATTCAACCGCCGTCAGTCGCTCTCTGATTGCCGCTTCGTTTTCGTCCATGTCTTCCTCCTAATTAGTTTTATAATACTCAATAGTTATTGTTTTTCCAGCAGTAATTCCCTTGGTGTACAAAAATAGGTATTCCGTGCCTTCTGCCAACGTAAAATCTCCCTCAAACGTATATATTGCACTTGAAGCGTTAAACGTGCCTGTTGGCGCTATAAACATAACCGTACCATTTTTATCATCAATATTATTAGTAGCTGTCTTTAGTTGAAATGTACAAGCATATTCAGCTTTTTCCACTGTTGCTCTGAAATGATATGCACCTGCTGATAAGGGAATACTATACCACGTTCGTTCGATAGCTTCTGATTCAGAGGTGTGCTCTATCAATGTATTATAATTGCTTCCTATATGCAATGTTACAACCTCAGATGTTAGTATTTCCCCCATACTACTTGTCACGATACATCTGTATTTGCGTAAATTATGATACGGCTCTACTGTAAACTGCAATGAGCTTGATGTGCCGTCTGCACAATTAGTCCATGTACCAACAGGGTTATCACCTCTCACGTCAAGCCACTGCCATTTATAAGTCAAGCCTGTACCTTTTGCAATTATTAACATATTTGCAGTTTCTCCGACCGCTGCTGTAACGTCTTGCGGCTGTTGTGTAATCTCCGCTGCTTCTGCCGCCGCTATCGCTGTTACCGTTAATGTGCAGCTAAGTTCTTTATATTTTATATGATACGTATTTTCGCCCTCTGCTAACGTCAAATTCGTTTCTTCTATGGTATAATCGGTTACAGTGCTTTCTTTTCCGCTTGTCATTGTCACAGTTACTGTTATAAGCGACTTGTCCAATGTGTCACCTGCTATGTTTTGAGTTTTTCCGTAACTTGCTGATATGCTCGCTTCTGTGTCCTCAAATAATCCTAATGCGGTCGCCCTTTGCACTATGTATCTTACAGTATCATCATCAGGCTTGCATTTTGTTTCGCCATTTGGCATAACACGGAACATATTTTCTCCCTCGCCTGTATAATACACAGGAGCCTTGAGCCTCGCGGCTCTCGAAAACGTTTCTATGCGTATTTTTTTATTAATAGCATAATCAATAATATCTCCCAATGTGTCAGCACTGGGTTGATTTGCATTTGCGTGAGTGCATAATATAAGCCATTGCTTGTTGGCAATGGCTGTGTCAATTTGAGATTTAGCACTTGTTAAACTAGTTGAACCGCTTTGCAATGTGAATCTTGATATTGCCATAGGCTCGCTTATTTCATCATTTAGACCTGTATCACCGCTAATCAACGTCATTCCATATTTAGCGTATCGCTTCGCAACCCTTTTTTTAATTGCCTGAGCTGTGCCCCATGGATACACCATGCAGTTATAATCAAGTCCGTTTTGTCTAAATAATTTATCGGCGTCCCCAAATTGATGTTCAAGTTGTTCTTCGTTTAAATTTTCACCTGTTCGAAAAACTTTAACATCATGACTGTATGTATGATTCTGTAAATCAAATCCATCGTGAACAAGTTCTTTTATTTGTGTCCAACTCATAGCAACATAAGGGTCGCCGCTTGTCGTTGTGCCTATTGGTGTTTCTGCTCTGCAAGCAACAACCGCAAAACTGCACCTGACACCTTTATCTTTATATATCGGTACAAAATTATTTAAAAACTCAATAGACCCGTCATCATCAACTATAGTAAGAACCGCTCCGTCGTATACCTCATTGCCAATATTGTTACTATCGTTCAGGTGATGATTATATGTATTATTAATTTGTGTCTGTAGCTCCGTATCAGCAGTAGTGATTTTCGCACTGCTCCACGTGGTCTCTGATGAGGTTTCGGAATCATTTATAGCTGTTATATCTGCTCCGTCTTTGCCGTCTGCTCCGTTTATTCCGTCTTTGCCCGGCTGACCTTTTAGGCTTTCTAACCATTCACTTTCAGTTCCGTTAAATCCATTCTCTACGGCTATTTCATAAGCTGATTTTCCGTTTTTTTCTGTTCCTCCACCGCTATTATCTAATCTATCTAATATTTGCTCATATACGTTTTGTGTTGGTTCAGGTGGTGTTTCTCCCTCACAATATCCACTCTTTATAACAGATACTTTGCATGTGTTAGTTGTTATTCGCATTCCGTTATTCGTGCCATATGCAGATAAATTAAATCCAGGACTTTTTATAACTTCATGCGGCACAATCGCTATTTCGTTTTCATCCAAAAGAACATTATAGCTATATCCATCATATAAAAAAACAACTGTCTTTTTAGTGCCTTTCCATTCATCAGAAAAATTAAAACGGACAGCCAAATATTTTATGCTGTCCGCCACTATTAAATTTCTGCTGGTTCTGCGTAAAATTTGCGAATCAACTTTATAATCAATTATCATAATTATTCATTCTCCAACGCCTTAATTTTTTCTGCCTGCTTTTCCGTCAATACTCCGAGTGATATATAACGCATAAGCTGACTATTGGTTACATATCCTTTTTCGTATCTGTTTTTAATCTTTTCATACATTGCTTTCACCCCCTCCCAAAAGTTGTAATTCGAGGTCTGTTATGTATTGTCCCTGTTCGATTAATTCTAACTCTAAATCAGTCTGAGCCTGACCCAATGTTTTAATTTCATTAAGCAGATTTGCATTGTTAAGACGGGATTTTTCCAAAAGATATTTTATATATTCTGTTTCCCCCATTTCATAAGCCTGAATAATTTCTGTATCAAACGAGAACTCTTTACCGTCAAGCCAAATACAGTCTGATACATCAAGAGGAACAATCTCAGCTGGCAAGTCGCTGAGTTGCTGATGTAGTTCCAATGACTGATTAGTTTCAACCTCGTCCAAATGATAAAATTCAAGTTTTGTACCATTCTCATTTGTTACAACCGTTTTATATTTGCATATATGGCAAATACCATTTATTAGTCTGTATTCCATTTTAGACACCTCACTTTTTTAAATATGTAACTTTTAAATTAGGCAAACTTGAATCTGCTGCTATATCTCCAAATGTACCTTCGACATTATCAATATATATGTTAGTTAAATTTCCACACATAGAAAATGCGTTAGTGGCAAGAGATGTACAAGCATTAGGTATAAAGACCGTTTTAAGTCCATAACTAGCCCAAAAGCCTTGACTTTTAATTGTCTTGACTTTTGGCATGATTATTGTTGTCATGCCTGAATTATCGTCTATCGAACGTGATTCAACTGTTTCAAGATTTGGTGCATAAACAATTCCTTTTAATTTATTATCAGGATTATTATTGTCAGAGTATTGATACATTTGAGTTACAGTATCAGAAATAACGGTAATAGTGTTACCCAGCATTTCGAGTAATGGAACTATGTTAATCCCAGTATTAGCAAGCATTTGTATCAGCATTATCAAGCTATTATTTTGTTCCGTTATTTTTGATAGTAATTCAGTTGTGTTATTTTCCGCTTCATTGTCTAATTCATTAATTGCTTCAACGATGTTTGACCGATTAGTAGTATATAATCGGCTCAACCTGCCAACATCTTTCAAATAATATTCATCATCAGTATTATCATGTCTGACTATTTTATAATTTCTGAATTGCAGACTTTCGCTTTCGCTATTACTTCCTTCACAGATTTGTACAGCGTTTTGGGCTGAACTTTCTGTTAAATATCCAATAGCAATTGATTTGTTGGCTCCGGCGGTTGCGCCATGTCCAATCGCAACTACTTCTTTAGCCCCCTCAGCGCCTGAACCGATTACAACGCCGTACTCACCAGTTGAACCAATGCCCTCTCCTATTGATATGTTTCCGGTGCCTCCGGCTTCAGCTCCTCCAGCTATGAATCCGCCGTTTGTAACCTTATCCGCTTTATTTGATATTGAAGGTATCAACTCATTTATTACTGCAACGATATTCGTTTTAGCCGTTGTAGTAAGATTTGATAAATTGCCTATCTTTTGTTCTATGTTTGATATATTAGACATTGTTGCTATCGGAGAGAAATTACCCCAATTCGCCGGAACACCTAACACACCCAAACGGACCGAGACTTGATTTTCATGAAATAAAACTTGCATTACTACTGTTTCCTTTGTATCTTCTGCCGTATTAGCAGATGATACATCAAAAACAAAAAGCGTAAAATCACCCTTTTGCTTCATAGACGGATTATTCCATATTCCTTTATAAAAACCCGGGCTTATTTGTGTATTAAATACGCTTTCAGTCCCGTTTAATGTTCCTATATCTTCAATTTCTGTTTTTGTATTCAAGACATCGTCAATTTTATCAAAATTATTATTAAAATCCATAATGTTATAAATGTCTGTCAGTGATGGTTTTTTTAATCCATATACTTTTGTTGTTGTAGCCATTATTAACCTCCCAGCACGTTTTCTTTTAATCCTTGATGTGTAAACTTGCTTAAATATGCGTGAGTATACAACCCCAACCTTTCGTGCGTATTATATAACAAGTCGCTGTCTATAACCATATTTAGCGGTACCATTCTATCTATCATTTTTTCGACTTCTGCAATTTTGTTTTTTCGGCTTAAAGATAATCTAACCGTAACCTTGCTATTTTCCACATCTATATCAACCGTAACGTTGCCCGTTCCGACAAGCATTTCAAGCTTTTCCAGCAGCGTTCTTTCAGTGTATGGTGTGTCACCTAAATATATTGATTTTATTCTGAATCTTCTATCGTCCAGCGTGTCCGTCTCACGCCGAGAAATATTGAGCATATCCTCCCAACGCCTACACCCCTGTTCATCAAGAGTATCGAAAAAAAAGTTGTTTGTCAATTTTTCGGTTTCGGATTCAATAAGTTCAAATTCTACATCATAAGTTTTACATAATTCTACGAACTCCGTTATATCCTGCAAAAGCTCAGGCAAATTTTTAAGTGTATTTATTTTTTCCATATTTTATTACTCCGTTATATATACCGCTGACACATTTTTTACATATGTTTTTATGGCATTGGTATGTTGTAAATTGTCGGTAAGCTGTATATTAAGATACAGTGTAGACGGGTCAACAGTTGCCGGGAACCCTGTAACCGTATGTTCAGTCCCATTGTATACGCATGTAAAATTTTGACGTGTAGAAAAATCAATTTTAAAAGTAACATTAACCCACTCACCTAAAACTTTATCATTGCCTGTATATACTTTGTCTGCTCCATCACTTGATTTAGAATTTCCACCTATTATTTTAATTTCTGTTTCGTTTTGTTCATATCCGCTTAATCTTCCATATGTATATGAATTTCCTCCGTCACTTGATTTAATTGTTTTATTTCCGCTTAAATCAATAAAAAAGTTACCCATTCCCCTATTATCATTCGATTGAAAAAGGTCAAAAGAAACATTTAAATAACCTGTTGCGGTCGAAAAGTCTGACGGTTTAGTATCTAAAAGTCTGACTATATCATAAGACCAACCATTTCCTTTCACTCCAGGACCATAACAGAATTCAACAGCATTCCCACTGTCTGACGGAGAATGTGTAGCCTCTGCTGATATACCTTGAATTAATGATAACGGTTCCCAACCTGTAGAACAGTTGCTAATAATTTTACTGTCAGAAACAATAAAATTGCTCGTTGTTACCGCTTCACCGTAAGGGTATATCTTTATGTTTCTAACGTCCAAAACCCCATTGAGACCTAATATTTTTTGTTCTAACTGTGTTATCCTAACAACAATGTTATCAGGGTCTAAATCCCCCCATGATTCATTTAACTCATCAAAATATTCTGAAACCGAATTTTGAAAACCGTCTGCAATATCGCTCCATGTAAAACCGTCTTGATACTCTATATCAGCAATAACCTCAATCCCCATTGTTCCAACCGCTGATACAGTTGCCCTATGTCCTATAGGAGCCATTCCCACACCGTCACCGCTGTTTATAACCGGGTCAATTAATGTCTGAACACTGTCAACTAAATCTTGAGGCGGTTCTCTATATTCGTTATCACAGATAATAATACCAACAGTACCGCCGCCGTTTGGCGTCCTTATCAATCTACAGTCTCCTACACCGTTAATTGACTTTATAAACCTTTTATAATCTGCACGGTTACCGCCGAATGACGGATTTAAAACAGTATCAAAATACCGTGAACGAAATTTTTCGGTTTCTTCTGTGTCAGTACCGTATGTTGCAACTCCTACAATCTTTGCATTAGCAAGACCTTCAATATCGTTTATAGGTATTAAGTCTCCTGTTTTATTGCCAATGCTTCCGGTTGTTTCACACATCATCAAATAATAGTATAGCCGTGGATTATCACCGTCCCACTTTGGACTTTCTGACATAACAATATAATTTAACTCGCTGTTTTGCAGACTAAATCTTGTTCCCTCTGATATTTTCTTGTTAAATTCTCCCCTAACGATAGCATACGTAGCCGCATTAAGTGTTAAGTTCTTTAACATTGCGTGTCTTTTTAGGTATTCAATGCTTGCGGTATCTGGAAATGCTTCTTTTTCTATGGCTTGCAGCATAAGGTATGTTTTGGCAAGTTCCAGCCCCACAGGAGAAACAGCGTCATAAATTATTGACCCTTGCCTTTTATCAACATTGCTTGACACCCTTTGAAGCATTCGGTTTGTTATCTCTCCAAAATTATATTCGCTTGTAATCATATTTCTATCACCTCATTTATTTCGAGAGTATCAGTTATTTTGCTTTGCACCAAAAAACTTACTTCATATTTACCGCTGCCTATATGATTTATTTTGAAGGTATTAACATCAGTTATTCTGTCATCTTGCAACAATGCTTCATGTATACGGTTTTGAAGCTCAGGTATAACAAAGTCTTTTCTCATACCGTACAAAGGGTCTATATCGGTGCCATAATCCCAATTATATATTGGATAACGGTACCTTTGTGTCGCAAGAATTAAATATATAGACTGCTTCAATGCTTCCACACCGTCAATTGTCCCAATAATACACTTGTTCTTTAAGTCTATACCATATGTCATTGAGGGATATATAACGACTTTAGTATCAACTATCTTTTCTCTTGGGATAGAAATAACGGGTAGCATTAGACCACCCCCAATACAATATGTCTTTGTCCGCCTTGCATTTTAAGTAACGCTACCTTATCCCCCATTTTTAAGCTATTATCAATTTCAATCGTGTGTGTATGAGACGGGTTTCCCCCGCTGGTCGTAGTATAAGTATTTTTTCTAAAACTTGATGGTAATATCAATAGTTCCCCATAAATTGGTTTTTCGTATCCTACATCAATCTGCAACGGTTCAGTGGATACAACCGTTCCAAATACAGCATTAGCCGGAACGGTTTCCTTAACCGCTTGTACTGCAACACGCTTTACCGCCCGTGTAAATTCTGTCATATCAATCATATAAACTGTCCTCCAACCAAATGTAAATCCATAAAATGCTCACCGTTTTTAAAAGTATGTTTAACGCTAAAACACTCCATCCACTTTTTTTGAATTACATCACCTAAATTAAATTCAATATATACCTGTGTTCCCCCCCTTACTGTTACATCACCTAACGCGCCTTTTATATCAAGTTTTCTTATTTTATTTGTTGTTATTTTTATAATCTCATCAGCTTTTTTGGCTCCGTCCTCTCCCTCGTCAAGAGTATCACAATATTGCAACACTCCATATTTTGGATATTCAGCAGACTTATCTCTGATGTATACTTCTCTTACTCCCGTTTGCTCATTATCGTAATATAATTTAACCCTTGTGTAAGTGCCCTCGTCTATAGTTGTTGTATAATCAAAATCTTGTGCTGTAAAGTCACACACAACATAATTTTTCTTATACCAGAATTTAGGAGCCAGAACCAGCGAGCCAAAATTATCCCATAATAAAAAACGATAGCCGCCATGGGCTACCGTATAATCTAATGCGTCCTCAATTATTTGAAAAACCTGAATATTATCACAAACTGTAAGGGGTAATTTAACGCCTGTGTCCTCAAGCTGACCATATGCTATTTTATAATCATTACAAATAGATTTTATTATTTCTGTAGCTGTACAGCCCTCAAACACAAAACAGTCACTATTCTTAAAATATCTCGTTTGGTCATAAGCAGTTACTTTTATGTGATGTTGCTTAGTCCGTTGTTTTTGGAATATGAATCCATAAAATACAGGTGCACCCCGATACTTAAATATAACCTGGTCTCCCTCCTCAAATGATACGTATTCATCTTTGATTACCGTAAATGCTAATTGTGCCGGGCTTCCGTATGCTTCCGTTTCCCATATTATTTCATCAACTACAACAGGCTTATATATCGCCCCTTCTGCACCTACTATATATAGCTCTATGTTATTCTGATTCAGCATCTTTTTGCTGTTAAGAGGGTTTTCTCTAAAATCAACACTTGCGCCTATATATGACATAGTTTGTGCGGAAGTTATAGGAACAGATGTTGAATTGTTACATTCGCCGCTGTCCGAACCGTCAATCGAATAGTTACCGCTTCGCATTTTAGCGAGATTATCTTGTCCCTCGCTGTCACTTTCAACACCGCTTCCCAAATCTGCGCTCGCTACATCTCCGCCTGTCAAATTCTTATATACAGCAGATACGCCCCCATACCATTGATTATTGGTGCCGTATGGGTCGTTAGCTGCTCCAACAGGACAATATTTTTCTTGTATCTGTTTAAAATTTAATCCTTGATGTAGATAATTTCGTGATATATTAGATATACATTTAGTCAAGCCTTGCTCCAAGCTGTCAAATTTTGTGAATATCATAGAGCCGCTTCCTGACATATATCCAAAGAAATTATAGTTCCTTTCAGCAGGTCCGTAATCACCGTAAGAACTTTCAAAGCATGCTATGGAAGCCGCAAATGCAGGGTTAACTTGATATGCTATACATATTTCGCAGAATAATTTCCCCTGATTTGCAAGTCCGCCCTTAAATATTTCGTTCAATTTATCCGCTGTAACAATATCAGACCATGTTTTTAAATTCAGTGACGGCTTGCTGCTGTTTAAACCGTTAAACGGCGGCGTTACGTAACAGTAATCAGAAACATTGCGTGTGTTGGAAGCAACACTATTGCTAGAATTCCCCTCTACACTTTGGAAACTCCCGTTTATAGCGTCTGTTCTTACTATTCCTACATGTTCAACAGGTCCATTACCATTGACTCCTTTTTGACCAACATAATTTCTAATAAATAAATCTCCAGTCTTTGGTGAATAACCATTTCCTTTAGCATGAAATGTTCCTTTTCCCTCTTTTTCTGCCATATATGCGAAAGCTGCTGCCGCACCTTGTGTTCCATAATCATTAATTCCAGCTTCTTTTAAACACCAAGACACAAAATACGCACACCAAGGGTCACCGGTACTGTCATATTCTTTATATATACCGCTATTTTCGGTATATCCTATTTCCTTTTCTGCAATTTCCACTAACTGTTTTGCTGTAGCCAATTGCGTTCACCTCTTTTTTGCACAAAAAAGACACCCAATAAGGTGTCTTGACAAATATTCATTTTGTGTTATAATAAAGCTAATGAGTGATTGGGTTGAATCGGTCACTCCGCTAAGTTAATACTTGTAGAAGTGCCGTCCTACCGCTAGGACGGTTATTTTTTTTAAGGATAATTACAGTCAAAAGCATTATGTAAAATACTACAATCACTTCCGCCATAATATCAACTCCCCTCTTTGGGAAGTCAGAATAACCGCCAATCACTCATTAACTTTTTTTATTATATCAAATATATTTTATTCTGTAAATTTATACCATACGAAATAAAGACACTTCTTAGAACCACAACCACTTATCATTGAATTGTTGCAGTATCTGAATTGTATCATATGGGCTTTTATTTATCATCGCTTCAATTTCTAATTCTCCACCAGGTTCTTTCTTTTCGATTGTTACATAATTTCCATCTTTTTTTAATACAGGAGTTCCTTCTTTATATACTACAGAATAAGAATTTTCATTTTTCCTATAAATTGATAAATCTTCATTTAGATAATCAAGTGTAAATCCACAATTAACCAATAAATTAATATAACCATTTATGTGATTTTCATCATACGGATAGAAATATATATAATTATCACTTACTCCATTATTTTCTATAAAATCTTTATAGTCTATTCCTATATACGCACCATAATCAGGTAACCACGAACATTTATAAAAATCATAATAAACAATATTATTTGGCTCTTCACCTGAATATTGACTTGAGGTATTTATTATAACATTGTTATTTCGGAAATTAACGTCAAATTTATTCGTAGCCTGTGCTATATCCCTTAACTTGAAATAACTGTAGCCGTCAATGTTGTAACCCTGTATCTGCTTTGGTTCGCCGTTAACATATATAGGATAAGGATTATCATATATATGATTTACGGCATATGCACCTACTAGACTACTTATAATTACACCAATCAATAATCCGCAAATAAATTTTTTCATAAAAATACCTCCCATATAAATATTATAATTAATATATCATACGGGGAAAATATTGTCAATTATATTTATTATAACGGGATATAGTTTTCAGGTGTAGGACAATCTTTTCCAAAAACACCAGCACGGGCAAAAATACAAATTTGACGTATCATGTCATAAGTTAAGCCTAGCTCTCCGCTGTTGCCGCCTTTCAAAATACCATTGTCAATAAGATATTCGACAGTCCCTAAAGCATGAGATGGGAAATTTTTATCTAAATAATTATATACCATTCGGCTTTCTATTTCAGACAATAATTCCTCATTTTTCTGCATTTCGGCAAGAACAGCCTTCGCTCTGTCTTTAGCGTTGCTTATAGCTGTATATGGTGTTTTATATTTATCAGGCACGTTTCCGCTTGTATAATCCTGGTCTACCCAATACGCTATAGCCTCCGCTATACTGTCAGCTATAACATTCCTTGTCTCTTCGTTATATAATAATCTAGCGTCATTTGCGTTATTTATTCGCCCTACGTGAGCCGTAACACCGCACATTATTTTTTCATTTTCGTTGATAGGCAAATATCTTGTAAGCGTTATAGGTATTTTATATTCGGGCATATCAGTATTTTTCACAACTGTATTAAGTATAGTATCAGCCAAACTATAGCTCCATGCGTTCCACGTATCATTATCAATACCCGGTGCATTTCTATTTTCATAATGACAGCTTATACCTCTTTCTGTACTGGTCTCTTTATTCCCGGACGGTTCAGAGCCTATCCCCAAATAAATGTAGTAAGGTGTCTGCTCTCCTCCATCGTCCCATAATTTTTCGCTCTCATTCAGACGTATGCGCAAGCTCTCCCACATATCTTCACTTTTCGTAGTTTCTTTTGTTTCTCGGCTTAAATGAGTTTCAAAAGATGAATATTTATGTGAGTTCATAAATGTGTAATTATCAAGTGTTTCAGAAACTCTTTTTGCCACAAACCAGTTCATGTCTTGTTCACGCACTCCATAAAATGAAGCTCCTGCATTATTACCGCTGTAATCTCTCCGAGGGTCAATATACACTCTGCAAACACTCATTTTAATCCCCCCAACCCTTTTCATCTTCCGGGGTAGGGCAATCGTTACCGAAAGCGCCTGAACGGGCAAGAGCCGCTAAAATTCTTAGCATATCATAGGTTAATCCAAGTTCTCCGCTATCGTCACCTTTAAGCCACCCTTTAAACATCAAAAAGCGAACTATAGGTCTAAACTCCTGCGGCATATTTTTATCAACATAGTTATATATCATATAACTACTCATGGCGTTTAACCTGTTCTGATGTCCCATAACAGTCTGCATAATGCTTTCATACTGCGTCACTGTCAATCCCTCCTCAGTTATCTTATTTACATCTTCTGCTTGCAACTTATTGCTTTCAATATTATTGTTAGCGTTATATTCATCTATATTTCCGAAACTATCATCAGTAAGCCGTATAGACATACCGGGAAATATTTGAGGTGGCAATACTTCCCTCTTTGCACATTCAGCATCTATGTTTTCTTTATTTATTGCGTATAAATAATCAATCAGATTTTGGTCTGCCCGCCCAAATTCTCTCATGGCTATAGTAGCTAAAGTGTCACCGTCTTTTACATCTACAACCCTGTTTATTCGCTTATCTGTACCCCGGACTACCGTATAATGTAATCCGTCATCATCTTGTACAACGGTCGCCGTTGAATACTGCCGATACTTTTTAAAATTTAACTCTACTTTTATGTCCTGCCCGTTTTCCGCCTCTTCTGTTACTGTATAATCTTCGAGAGTTACAGTTTCATTTGTGTAATATGTATCTTCACCGCTAGGCATTTCTCTGTATATATCAAGCTGGAACGGCAGAAGTTCACTTTTTAGATAAGAGAACAATTCTAAATAGTGTAAAGGTGGCAAAAAACCGTCCTCATAGCTTGCATATGGACGGTCTGTGCAAGGCAATTCAATTTCAAACGAGAACTCTTTCAATCCCTCTTTTTTAATTATGTTTATTTCTCCGTCATCTGCTAATTCATATGTTTCATTTTTGTTAATAATCTTTGTTGTATAGGTTGATGGGGGGACTGGTAATTTAGTCCCCGCAATAAAAAAAGAGTAAGCCATTACGCTAACACTCCCTTCCAAACGACTTGCGCATTTTCTTCCATACCCCTTGACAATTTCTTAATCAACGTGTCTGTATTTTCTCCATTCTGCATAACAATATCATTATCCTGTTTAATGTTAACCGGAACTTTGATAATTGTATTATTAGTAGTTTTACTCGCTATTGTCTCACGCATTGCGCTAAAATCTTTTTTTCCTGAATAATTGCTTGATAAATTAGTCTTGAGGTCAGGTATTGAGTTAGCCGTAACCACTGCACCCATATTAAGTGATGTGTTTTTGATAGCGTTTATCTGGTCTGCAAGTCCAAGATTAAAGCCCTCAAATGTAAAGTTACCAAGTTCACGCATTACCTTTGACGGCGAATTTATATTAAAGAATTGTTTTATAGCCCCAACCGCTTTTTCTCCCAACTCCTTAATCTTACTTGTAACACCGTTTATTTTATCCGCAATACCTGTTATAAGACCGTCTATCATTTCATGTCCCTTTTGTAAAAATTTATCCTTCAAGCCGCCAAGATAATTAAGTATTTCCGTAAACTTGTCTTTAACATTGTTGTATATTTCAACAACCTTATTTCTTACAACTGAGAATATGTTGTTCCAGATATTAGAAACAGTGTTGAATATACTGCTTAACACGCCCGAAATTGCATTATATATACTGTTCCATATGCTCGACACTGCACCCCATATTGAGGACAACACACCTGAAACAGCAGTATATATAATATTCCATATACTTGTTATAATGTTCCATATAGAGATTAGTACACCCGAAACGGCGTTATATATTACGTTCCACACATTACTTATTACGTGGAATATACCCTGCATTATGGTTGAAATTATTGTCCATATCACAGTGAATATCGTGCTTATTAAATTCCATATAGCCATAACTATCGGAGAAATAGTGTTCCATATTGCTCCCCAAAATGTAGAAACAACAGTATACATACTGTTCCAAATGCCGACAAAAAAATTTTTTATCGTTGTAAATATCGAAACAATATTATTCCACAGACCTGTTACGCTGGAAACAATACTATTCCATATTCCTTTGAAGAAATCTGTAACATTCCCCCAAGCACTTTTAACACCTTCCCAGCAAGCACTTGCCGCATCTTTTATTTCGTTCCAATGTTCGACGACTAAAACTATCCCAGCCACTAATAAGGCTACAACTGCTATGATAGCCAAAACAATCCAGATTACCGGATTGGCATATGAAGCAATATTAAAAGCCCACATAGCTACAGTCATTGCACCAATAGCAACAGAAAGCCCAATAAAAGCCGCCTTAACTATATCTTGATGGTCTAATACCCATGTTATGACGTTCATAATTACATCACTGACCGTCACCATTGCTTCAGCTATTTTACCTATGTATTCTTCCAGCTTTCCGTTATTTGCAAGCTCGTTTATTTTTTCAAGAACTGGCTGAAACGCTTGCATAGCTCTATTTTTAAAATTTGTCCACAACTGACTAAATGTTAATGGCATACTAGCAAATTTAGCGTTTGTTTCATCAGCACACCCTAATAGTGCATTTTTTACCGTTTCAGCTGTTATTTGTCCTTCTGCTGCCATATCTCTGATGCGCCCTATTGGCACACCCATATAATTCGCTATACTTTGAATCAATGTAGGCGCTTGTTCAAATATACTGCGTAGTTCATCTCCCCTAAGAACCCCAGATGATAGTGCCTGTGTTAATTGCAATGTTGCATTTTTTGTTTCCTCCGCACTCGCACCGGATATAACGAATTGTTTATTCACTTGTTCAGCAAAATCAACGATTTGTGCAGTGTTTTCAAATGCGTCTTTTGCATTTAGTCCGAGTTTGGATACTAGGTCAGCCGTATCTTGATATGAACCTCTGGACTTTTGGGCAGAATCAAAAATTCTATCTTGCAATTCTTTAGTGCTTTGAAGTCCATCATTCATTAAATCAAGCCGAGCCTTTGTTTGAGACATGGTATCAGATAAGTTGATAATTTGTTTTACTCCCATAACAGAGCCTACAGCCGCCGCTACTTTTCCTAACACACCAACCATACCATTACCAGAAGAGGAACTTTCTTTCATTGATGTTGCAAGTTGTTTAAATTTAGATATACCAGTAGTTGTTGCGCTTACAATTTTATTTTTTACGTTCGATAGGCTTGTCACAAGACCTCTTAATCCTTGAATAGATTGAGTTGTGGCTGTAGAAAATCTTTTGGTTGAGTTTACAGCTGAATTCATAGAGCTTGAAACTCTGGATATGTTAGCTGATGATTGACCAATAGTCTTAACAGCATTTCCGGCAGATGTTGACGCTGTGTTCAACTTTTTAGCGCCCTTTTCTGCTCCGCTCAATACCGTTTTTACATTTGTTAATTCAGAACGTGCAGCGGCAATTGACTTTGTATCTACAAGATTTCCAGGCATATTCTGCATTCTCTCAAATCCGGAAATAAGAAGATTCATAGCATTATACATTGATTTAATAGGTGCGGTAACTTTATCCTGTATTTCTATTGCTGTTTTCATTGTTTTTCCTATAATAACCACCCCCTATTTCTTTTTACTGTTCTTTTTATTAATCTTTTTTATCTCCTCCTGATTTATCTCAATACACGCCGCAATGAAAGCCTGTTCTTTTCGGGACAAATTTAAATATTCTCTAGGTAAAAGGTGGAGTTCATGCAGACAGTAATAAGCATAGTTACTGTCTGCGTCTCCACCTTTTATTAGTTTTTTGCTTCTTTTACCTCATCTTCAAATATTTCATTAAAACCGTTTACATCTAATAATTTGTTAGAAAGGGCTGTGTACTCTCCGCTTGTCAACATGTTTCCCAAAACATCTTCCGCACAAGAAACGCCGTAAGCGTCCTGTATGTCAATCTCGTTCAAATCCGGCTTAACAACACATTTTGCCATCATCTTCTTTGTGTATAAAGCAGCATCTAAATCAAGACTTGACACCCCTCTTCTGCTGGAAGCTTTTTTTATCATACAATCGGTTTGCAGCAATTCGCTTTCTTTTGCCGAAAGTGCTCTAAGTTCCCATTCTAACGGATTACCGTCATCATCAACGAATCTGTTGCTCACCACGAATTTTATATTTTCAACCTTCTTAGGATTCAAAAACCCTTTTAATGTTCCCATCTTTTTACCTCCTATTATTAGTTGTTTCTATTATTGTTGTTATTGTTGTTGCTATTATTGTTTATTAAAAATCCTGTCAAAGCAGTAAAAGAATGAGTAATCTCAAAGTCCTCAAATGTGAAGTCCATATCCTCATCAAGATACCCGCCGTCAGCGTCAAATTTTGCTAGAATACCACCGTCTATATTACAGTCTTTAAGTGTTACTATTTGATACCCAGCGTCTGACGTTGGGTCACCGTTTTCAATTGTAATGTCAAAATAGACATCTTTTCCGGTATTCTTATAATCAGCCATCATTTCCCTAAATATTGAAGTGTTATAATGAAATGTTGCTGACCCTGTTCCTTTCCAGCCTGTAGATTTATTTCCTTTACCTGTTTTACCGAGTATCGGAATTTCTTCTTTTGTTTTTTCAAAGTTGGCTTCAAGGTTAATTGCTTGCATAAAGTTATAACGCTTAGTGCCATTAGTTATGGTGCATTTTCCTAAGTTAGCTTGCAAACTGTCCTTAGCTTTCATCACCACATTATTTGCTATGTTATAGTCTTTTTCATCCATTTATTTTCCCTCCTTACGAAACGTAAACAGTCATATATAGCTGTCTCATGGCTTCAATTGTTGTAATTGTATCAGTAACAATTACAGACCCTTTTTTATCTCCTGCCTCAACTGTAATATCAGAAGATGTAAAGTTTTCTATTGCTCTTAAATCCCTCAAACCCTCGTGTATTTTTACAATGTCATTTTTTAGTGAGGCTCTGCCCATATTGTCATTTGGCGATATTCCTAAATATCTTGTGTTGAAAAGAACAGCTATGTCATTAGATATTTGGTCTGTTACCCGTATAGTTTGATTACGTTTGAAATCTTCCGATTTACCATCGGTTACAGTTACAAGACTGTTAATATCATCAAGCACACGTATCTCGCTTCCAACTCTATGAAACGCCAAAAATCCCGACTGAATAAAGTTGGATAGCTCTGTCTGTGTATAATTTGTGCCAACGGTATATTCCCCATCATATTCAACATTTGTTAGAGACCCATTTACACGGCATGCTGCTTCTGCTCCACCTGTCCAATAAACTAATTCATATGCAGCTTCCGAGCCATCAGTGACCTTGTTAGGCACTCTGATACAGCCCTCATAATCTGCTGGAATTTCGTTTTCGGGGTCATGTATAACAACCTGGAATTTAATACCGTTTTCATCTCTTAACCGCTTCACATAGTTGACAAACAATTTTTTATCTGTTGTCTGTGTCAATGTGCAAATAAGAATATTAAACGAATAAGATTCTAACGAATCCAAAGCATTTTGTATTGTAGTTCCTGATGAGGTCCCTTTAGTGCCGCCGGATAAAGAACTCCCAGATGTTACGGTTGGTACAACATTCTTTTTAAAATCAACATAATCATTATCAACAAGTCCGTTGTTTTCTGTGCTTGCTGATGTAATTTTTTCTATTTGCTGAACATCAACAACCGTACTGTTATAAATTGTCAAAACATTAAGACGGTTTTCATCATCTACCGATTCTTCAATTTTTATTTTATATTGATTTCCAGCTTCGCCCGGATATTTAGCTGTAGCATATGTATTTGTTGCTTTTTTGCCGCCTTCGCAGATATTATAAAAATACACAGTGTTTGCCTTGCAAAATATCTCTCGTATATTTTTCATTTTTTCTGAGTTGTACTCGTAGCCGAACAACTTTACAGAATTCTTCTGAAAATCCGCAGCTGTTACTTCAAAAACTCCTTCAGGAGAATAATCAAGCTCCATTGGTACGGCTACATAACCTCTATCAGACAAAGCCGCCGTCGCATTGCCAGTTGATATTACGTTGATATATGAACCTGGCAGAACTTTGTTCATAGTCGTGAAAGTACCTCCACCTAACATTATTTTCTACCTCCGTTCATATATTTTTTTATTGCATTTTCAACTTCCGAAATTGTATAGTATTTCTTCTCATCTAATAAGACATCAAGCAAATCACGTCTATTTTTGTATTTTGCAGACTGCAAAATAACGGATTTATTATATTTGTCTTTTACTTCCATTTCATCCGGCTTTTTAATTGCCATATTTCATACCTCCATTAATTTCTAAATTATTCATATACTCATTATCGGTCTTAACAATTTTCATCGGCACGTCATAATTGACAAAAACATGCAACACATCCTCAACAATCTGGGAGTTGATATTAGACCCATACAAATAACTTTTATCCTGTACTTGAATAAATGTAAGGTTTGTCATCAATTTATCCGCAATCTCTGACATCTCAGACTGACTGCCTGATTTTCCAGGAAAGAAATGAATATCAAATGACTGTTCGTGATTATATCTCAAACCTAGTGAAACCCTGTTTCTGACAGATAAATTGACAATATAAAAACAGGGCTTTTTCAAGTCCTGTTTTATTTCCTCAGTATATATTTTATAATTTTCTCCAAACAAGCTATAAAGCTTATTTGATATTCCTGCAATTGTCTCATTAGTCAAATACTTCACCTAGTTTCTGCAATAACCGTTTTTCTAGCAATTGTGGGACAATCCTTTCTATTTCTTTTTCAGCATTTGTCAGCATAAAACGCCCGGTTACCCAGCCTTTATGATTGGTTGTCCTGTGCCCATATTCAACATAGATTGCATAATCAGCTGTATTGTATATAACAGATACCCACACATTACCTTTCTTCTCTGCCGGCTCTATATTCCAAGCACGTTTTAATGTGCCAGTAGCTACAGGTGTATTTTTTTGTGTCATTCGTAACAGTCGTGCGGCAATTTCATTACAACATTCTTTTGCTAATCTGTCATATTCTGCATTTGTTAATTTATCTAGATTATCCCTAAACACTTTTAAATCATTAAAATTACAGCGTATCATTATATCCAATCCTCTACAAGAGACAATATAATTTCCTGATGGCTGCCGTATACTGCTGGTTTTCCGCTTTTTTCATATGTATTTGTTGCGCCGTTCTGAGTTATAACAAGTGTTGTTCCTTCCGTCACATTAACGTCCGGCGAACAAAATAGTTTTATCTCTTGTACCGCCTTATATGCGCCGTCTTGTTCCGATACAGTTGATATAGTTTTATATGATATACGGCACGGCAGGTTTTCAGCAACGGCTTCTTTTATTTGTTCAGTGATTTTAGTATCTTCATTTTGTTTATTAACACTCTCATACAATGTCATGCGGCCTGTGTAAGTCTTTTCTATTGCCGCTCTAACCATATCCGCTACCATACTAAACACCTATACTTTCTAAAATAAGCTTTGTCAATTTTACACATCTGCTTTACTGTTTCATCAAACTTTTGTTCCGGCGTGCTACTCTCATTTAATGCAAATGTTACAGCCGTGTCGCCTACATTTATACTTTTTACAGCCGATTCAAAACTAAAGTTATCACCTAACAAATTGAACGCTTTCGCGTTCTTCAAATATTCACCGCAAATTATATTTACAGCTACACTTTCTGCATCCTCCGGTATACGCTTTGTGTGACATATATTAAGTATCTTAGATGTTACCAATTCAACAGCTTGTTCCAGTAGTCCCGTATTAATTTCCGAAACACCAAAACAGTTTAGCATTTCTGCCGCGCTCGTATAAATATCCATATCAACCTCTCCTAAATCTTATGTTTAAACTCCACTATTCTAATTTTCTTAGCTTCGAAAACCGGTTTCCAGTTCTCAGCTTTTGCTACTTCTGCTCTTGACGGTCCCTCAGTTTTGGCAACATCGGCATTAGTCCACGAGATTCCACGAGGATGTAATATATATGTCTTACGGTTAATAAGATAATCAACACCTGAACCTTTACGCTTTGCTCTATCCGTCTCCGTTGAAACAAAACCCACCGGACTTCCATTGCCCAGCGCTATAGCGCCATCGCCAAACAAATATGTCGAGAATACCATATTTGCGCCGCTGCCTGTATACGGACAGCCATCATCTATAATAATTCTCTTACCCATATATGTATTAAATGGTGACGCGTCAGACGGTCTTTGTGTTTCGATTAAATCTTGTTTTCTGAGAGCTGATTCAACAGCGCTGTGCATTGCTATCGCTGTGAGCTGAGACTTAGCATCTCCTAACAACTGCTGGGCGTCAATAAACGCTGCGCCCGACCACTTTGCAGCCGCTCCTGACCCTCCTGAAATATCCAAAATATTACTTGACAGTCTTGTCTCTGCGGCTGTAGCATTCTCTCCTGTCGTTGCCGTTGTGGTACCGAATATGCCCTTTAATACTGCAATAAGCTCTTTTTGCATATCTCGTGACCAAAATCCTGCAACGAGTGCTCCTATTGCCGCCATCGGGTCTGACCCCGACATCGCAGCTGACAGGTCGGTTGCGCTCCACATCTTTGCTCGTCTCAGTATCACCGATATATCTTTATTTGATGTAATTTTTTCATCTGTCAAATCTCCGCCTTCAATAATTTGTTCTGATTCTCCGTTCAAATCTTCATAAAACGGCATTTGCACCATTGGCGCTGCCTGTGACGCGAGTGTGTTATACTCCGTATTGTTCCTTATTATTCCGCTTTGCACCAGTTCCGAAAGCTCCATTGTTTTTTCAACAACGTATGGGTTAAACAGCTCCGGCACTATTATATCTGTTAATGTTGTTCCTGGCATAATAAATCATCCTTTCAATTTTAAATTTTTGTTCCCGCCTCAGCCGCTAAAGCCTTGGCTTTTTCCGGGTCATCTTTAAGCAATTGTCCCTGTTCTGTCAAGTTAAATGTGTCTTTTGCAAATGGATTAATTGACTTTATTTTTCCGCTTCTAGGGGTATAATCAACCTGAACTTCATTAGTTTTAAAGAGAAACTTTTTACTTTCCTGCATAGCTGTCAGCTGTTCATCCACTCCTGACACCTTGCCGTCTTCATCAACTGTTATCTTATCCATATCAAACAACTTTGCAACAATATCAATGTCCTGGGCTTTATCGGCTATTGCAGTTTTAATTGCAGTTTCTTTCTTGAGTTTGTCAATCTGCTCCTTGTGGGTCTGTTCGGACTTATCAAATTTTTTTTCCAGTCATCAGCAGCCTTTTTGATTTTATCAATATCCATATTTTTAAAGTTTTCAATTTGTTTATTGGCTTCTTTAAGCTGGACCTTAATATTGTCATAATCTGCATACTTGTTTTTAACAGCTTCGACATCTTTGCCGTTCTCATCCATAATTTTGTCAATTATTTCTTCAGACAACTCCAAGCTTTTTAGATATTCCCTTTTCATATGATTCCTTTCTCGCTACGCTGATTTACGTCAGTTGCTTTGACCTGCGCTCGTAGTTTTACGTCATTGCGGACAAATTTTGTATATAAAAATAACGCCTGCGATATTACAGACGTTAATTAATTATTTTTGCAAACCTTCCCTCTCTATAACTGTAAATTTATTTACGTATACTTCAATGCTTATCGTCTGAACCTTTTCGGGTTCAACATCACAATTAACAGCACTGACATACTTTAATCTATTACCATCAACATATACACCTAAGTTTTCTCCGCTTTTAATTATCGTTACATCACTTCCAAAAGTGTCTTATGTTTGCTTTTCAGCCATCATCTCACCCCTTTCGAGCATAATAAAAACACTCTGCCTATTTGCAAAGTGCTTATTTATATAATTTCTATTGATTTTATTTCCGATAATTCAATTTCCATCGGTATATCTTCAAAACCAGGCTTTTGGGTTTGCCAAATATCAATAGCCGCACCATCAGGCTCGTTGTCAAGTTCAGAGACATAGTTAAACAGCTTACCAGTGATTTTTTGATCATCGACACATATGATTAACAATTCTTTGTTAATCATATCTTTGATATTATTCATAAATTTGTCAATACTCATATCATATATTCCCCCTTTGGATTTGATGGTACCACGTGAACGCCTTTTCTTTTTGAATAATGTATTATTCCCTTAGTTGTTTCGATGCTATTGCCATCTTTGTCGATATATTTTCCTATAACGTCATCATGCTCAAACCAAGTTCGTTCTTTCCAATCGCCATTACGTTTCTGAAAGAAAAATCCTTCCCCTGCATACATATCTATTAGTTCCTGTGGATCAGCGGTTAATATGCTTCGGCCCTCAATATAGTTGTTAGTTCCAACAATATGCTTATCTTGCTGCCCTTTATTTAACGATAAATTATAATTTTCTTTAATATTTTTCTTAACCTGCTCTTTAAATTTATTATATTCTTTTTCTTTAGGTTCGTCAACATATTTAGATTTCCACTCGGGATATTTCATGTCGGCCGGAACAGTATAATATTTACCGTTTTCATCTCTCGCTGCTCGTGTCTCATCTTTTGTGAATTCATCAAAATATGGCACTGATGTTGTCCGACACCGGCAGTGAAACGGTGGATGGTTTATTCCGACTTGTAAGTCCGACGTCTTAAAAACTTTGCCGTCCATGTGCCGGCATATTTCGGATGTTCTGTTATCTAGTGTCGCAAGTATTTCATATTCATCAACACCTAATTCTTGATACGACTTCTTTTGACCTGCTGATCTAAAAAATGCGCTCTCTGTGAAAGCGAGGTTAGAAGCCTGCGATTTTGTCACACCAAAATCTTTTGTAATTTTAGCTACTAATTTTTGTGGATTTTCTCCCGCTATAAAATTCTGTGCTAAATCTTTTTGAAGTTTATCTATCAACTCCGGCCTGTGTTTTCCCCATATTCGCTGACTAAAGGTTCTATTATCAGCTGTCCAAGGCTTTGATAAGATTTTAGCAACGGTTTTATCATCAAGTATAGAAAAAGATGAGCCTACACCAAACCCTTTTTGAAATTCAAAAATTGATCGATAATAGCTATCTTTATATATATCGTTTAAAAGAATTGATATACTTTCCGCTTGTTTTGCAATTACAATCTCAACTTGTTGCTGCATTTGAATCTTCATAGCCTCAAGTCGTGATATATGTACCTTTGCGCTGACGTTTTCAAGTTCTTTTGACCAATCGCTCAAAACCCCATTAGTTTCGCCGTACTTTATGTACTCCTCAATACTCCAACGAAATTCTTTAAGTTCATCTCTTGATAATAATTTCTTCGCTTCCTGATATGTTATAGCGTTATTAACAGCTATACGCTGATACCACTTTGCGATTTCAGCCTCGCAGTTAGAAATAGCTTGTCCATATATTTTTTCAAGGTATTTAACATATTCAGCAGACTTGTTATATTCCGCTTTTTCGAGCAATTCAAAACGTTTATGCCAGTATTCAGCGTTATTATTCTGCTTCATCGGCGTTCACCATACCAAACATGTCAAGTTCGTCTCCGGTCATCGTTTTATTATCTTCCTCTTCTATCCTTTGTAGCTCACGTTCTGTATTCTCGACCCAAGGGTGATTTGCAACAATCGTTCTATTTGATATAATTCCGACAGAATTTTTCGCGATTTCGCAAAGCTCGCTATCGGTACGAACTTTTGTCCGCGTCCATGTTTGTATTACTTTATTTACAGACACACCATAATAATTACATATAGCCCGTACAAGCTCCGAAAATCCAGACTTAAACTCAACCTCTGTCGCTCCCGCTTTAAGTTCTAAAAGCGAATATAAATACCCCAATGCAGCGCCAGAACTATTTCCAAAGTTTTGCGGGTCTGGGTCAATTCCCATGCCCTGCTCAAAAATTGATTTTCTAGTCATCTCAAGCATTATCTTACGGGCTTCGACAGGTATATCTATTGTAAGCGTCTGCAAATCGCCTTTACTTTGCCCATCCTCTTCGTCCGTACCAAGTTTCACCGTCTTGTACATTTTAAGCTCTGACAGAAACTTGCTTAAATCTTCGCTCTCGTAGCCGGAAAGTATGAAAATAACCTCTTGTATATCCTCAAGGTCATTTAGGAAACCGCTGTAAACTTTATCGTATGTATCTATCTGGTCTTTGTTTGAATCCAAATCACGCGTATGTTCGCTATTGTTATAAAACGGGATAAACGGAATTCGCCCGAAGGGGTTGGGAACACTTGATACAAAAGCAGATTGCTGCATGTCTACATCATAACAATTATAACATTCATATTCATGCAATGTATCTATGTCTCCGTCTTCAATTTTATACGAGTAAATCATATCGGATGTATAATATTCATATACACAATACGCTTTTCCATTATCGTCAAGCTCTTCATATGATCTTAATACAGCTATTAACTTATCATCTATTGTCGTATCAAATATCGGCGTGATTTGCTTTGAATCCACAATTGTATATTTAAAGCCCTCGGTATCACTCCAATAATATATCCATGCTACCCCCGTATTGGCGGCCATAGCACAAAGCCTGATACAGATTTTTTCAAATTTATCCCCTAACGTATCAGAAATGAGTGTGTTGACTTTGTCATTTGATACATCAAAAAGTGGCGGTGATGTAAATATGTATGATGCTTTCTGATCTACAAGCAATCGATGAAAATTACTTGCTATCCTATTATCCGCATTGCGCAGCGGCCTATCCTGACACTCATTTTTTCTTTCTCTATCCTTAAATTTTATATCGTTTTCCCTGTTATAATATCTTTCACTTTGCTCGGCCATTTTTATAAAATCCCTATGACCCGGCTCGTACTTTTTAATTAACTTTTTAACTACATCAATATCCAATTATATCACCTCAATACTGATATTCCAGATTTTTTCTGACTTGTACGCTCTGCAACTCCTGTTGTCGCATCCGGTGCGTCATCATGCTTATTTTTACCTTCTTTTTGATAACTCGTCATAGCCTCATAATATTCGGGCCACCTATCACGCCAATTTATGGGATAGTATATATGTTCCATCACCCATGTACTATTTGATAATATACGCGCCTTTTTGTTTTTACTCTGATGGAACCAGCGAACTACTGTGTGGTTAGAAAATAACTCATCTTGCATAATTCGCTTAACGCTTCTGGCAAATCCACGGCCGCCGTTATTGCTCTCAATAACAGCCTTATTCACGTCAAACTCAACAAGCCGTTTAGCTGTTTCTTTTTCTGTTATTTCCATGCTGTCTTTAGTGTAGTATACATCAAGTATATACGCTTCACTGTTGTAAACGCCGTATATTATATTACACAGATAATCGCTTCCTTCGTCAGCTGTATCACAATACGACCTAATCTCTGTAAACAACGAATTGCCACTTCCGTCAGACGGTATGTGCTCATAAGTTTTGAAATGTGTGTACAAACGTCCTTTTTGGTCAATGGGTATTTGCTGATAATTTGCTGACGCAATATCGGCTCCCATTGCTTTTATCTTCATTTCATAGGATTTCTTTGATAATATCTCGTCACAAAGCATATCTCCATTATCTTGAACCGCTTTCATTTTTATAACTCTATGAGAAATATTGTTTGCTCTAAAATATCCCATTGCCTTTCCTGCCAAATCTCCTGTGGCCCAACGCGTCATAATAATTATTATTTTTCCGTTTTCCTCAAGACGGGATAGCATTGTATTTACAAACCAATCCCAATGTTTTTCAAGAATAGTTTCGTTGTACGCTTCTTCTGCTGATTTAATTAAATCGTCAATAATCATCCACGTACATCCAAAACCCGTTGCAGTTCCACTTGGAGAAGTGGCAAGATAATTATTATAGCCATCTGTCAGGCTCCATAAATTCATTGAACCGTCACCGCGCTTTATTTGAACTCCCGGAAATATATCAGAATAAATTATTTTGTCATTATCCGCTTTTTCCTCTTGTATCGCGTTTCTAACATTTTTTGAAAATGTAGTAGACAATGTTTCGTTGTATGAACCGGTCATAATTTTCTCGTTATGATTGCGTCCCAAAAGCCACTCAACAAACAAGCCGGCAGTCCTTGACTTGCCATGCCGCGGAGGTAAATTAACAATCATTATCTGTTCATCACTCTCACAAAATCTTTGAAATTCATTACAAAGATTTATCAGATAATTTCTGTTAATTTTGTAAAATTCAGGAGCTAATAAATGGCAAAAATAAAAGAACTCACGCCGTGCAAGCTCTTTTTGTGCTTCAAAACGAATAAGCTCTCTATTCATTATTTATCAGCTTTCTTAATTCATCTGTTGTTAAATTCGATATTGGATTAGTAATATTCATATCTCCACTATGGTTTATTTCCTGCTTGAGTGAAAATTCATCCTTACACTTACGTTCAAGATACCATGTTGATACACCAACATCTCCTGAATTAATCTTTCTTGCAACGTTTATTTTAGCCCTCATTTTCACACTTTCTTTTAACAGCTCTTTTCGCTCCGAAAACTCTTTATGTTGATTACAATAATCGTATAAAGTGCTAGGTGCCACATTCGCATAAATACAGGCTTCCCTGTCACTCATCCCCCAAATAAAGCCCTCTTCAAGTTTTTGGATTACTCTCTCAGTAATTTTTTTCGGTCTGGCCATGTATCTACACCTCCTGAATTATATTTACAAACAATTGGCTTTTTTAAATGCTTTAAAGATTTTTGGCGATTGATATGCTATCCAATCAACCATCTCCTCATTTAATGCCCAACTTTCTGTTATTTCTGAACACTCAGCTAAGCCGCTCTCAAATAGAAAGGCATGAATTATCTCATGTCTTAAAACTTTTTTTCGATGTGTTTTCAAGTCTCCAACATTTTGTGGAGCTTCAGCAAAAGGCCAGTGTACAACGATGGATTTTGTAGTTTTATCACAATATCCGTCACTTTCTTCCAGTCGTGTGTCTTCGCTTGGTACTCTATATTTTATTTTATATTTTGTCCCTAATATCTTAATTTTCATAATTACTTCACCCTTCCCAATCACATCACAGCCGCCCGCCCCTCAGCAAATTTTATGATGTACAATTCCCACA